>Ga0154006_1000002_pt1 | contig 236557 bp, 256 predicted proteins | sample TSFL090MetaG_FD_104747 | JGI IMG/M metagenome (GOLD analysis project Ga0154006, IMG submission 104747) | Attine ant fungus gardens microbial communities from Florida, USA - TSFL090 MetaG | ecosystem: Host-associated > Fungi > Mycelium > Unclassified | place: USA: Florida, Wakulla State Forest...
AGCCATACACGCCAATCTTATAATCCTTAAGCGTTGACTTGATCTCTCCAAAGTAAGCTGTGATAGTTGATATGTGCGCTGGTTTAGCGTCGTAATCTACTGCAAAATAGATAGTCGACCCATTGGGTTGTCCAACGCCTTTAGCACATGTCATAGCGTTTTTAGCATCTGTCACACCTTGTCCCTCTTTAAAATACTTAACACTTGTCGGTGCAGTCTCATACACGCTCACGATCTCAAGTCCTGCGCTAGATAATAGTTTAGCCTCTTGTGCAGTAAGAGCTTTCCAGGCTGATGGACCGTTTGGATCAACAAGATACCTTACGACCGTTTTAACGCCGTTTTTTTTAAGTGTATTTATAACAGAGTTAGTTAATTTGGTTGCGCAATCAATCGCTTGTACTGCTGTCATGCTAATCACTCTCCTTAAAATGTTTTATAAAGCAAAACTATCAATGTTATAAAAGCAAAAAGCCATCCACCCCATTGGCGGACAGAATCCAAAATAGAAGAGCGCTCCATAGCTTTCGCTTTGAGCGCCCCTACTTCAATGTTGACCTCTTCAATTTTTTCACGGAGACCGTTGTACTGTTTTATGACAGTAATCGTTTTTTGCATTTCTTCTCTTAAAATATTAATTTTCTCATAAAGGTCTTTGTTGCTATACCATTGCTCACCGTCTCCCATAATTGACACCTCATTTGACAATTTTAAGGAGGGCTTTATTTGCCCTCTAACACTTGCGCCCCTTTATCATTTGACTCAACTTTTACTGGTGGAGCCTTAGCCTCTCCTGTCAGCTCGGCGATCAAGTCATCTTTCGATCGTATGACGGCGTCCCTTATAGCTATAAGTTCGCTCAAGTCGCTTATTATACCTTTTAGAGATGCTATGACTACGGCTTTATCGATCTCTTTATCCATTTAGCTTTCACCCCTTTCTTTTTAACGACATGTGGAAACTTTTATGCGCTGATGGCGGAGCATCAGGTGGGATTTCGGGTTCTGGGGGAGGAGAGTCATCCTCCTCTATTCTCACGACTTCGACTTCGATCTGACCGTCAACGGTGATAGATGCTTGTATAAAATTGACTAAAGGCATGCCACCCCCCGTATATGGCGCTGTTGTATCACCTAAAAATTGTACGTATCTGCTTGTAGAGTATTTAACCACACCATCTTCGCACACAATAAATAACCCGTAGGATGCGAGATACGTGTCATCAGGGATTAACTCAAGACTCGTAGCCTCTAAAGATGTAGTATCTTTGCTACCATCCAATTTTACATCCGTGTAGGTGCCTTTTGTGACGTTAATCGTGTTACCGTCCAGCGACACGTCTAAACCAGTCATCCAAGATCCTCTGTCCTTCATGGTTGATTCTTTTACGTCGCCCACTATTACTCCTCCTCTTAAGTAGCCTCATAATACACAACGTATTGCATAGTTATCGCTACACTGCTCCCTACTGTTTGCCCATCCGCACGGCCCATGTGTGTCACCCATCCAGATTTTGATATTTGATAAGCCCTCCCGTTGTAGAGCGTGGAGTTTGCGTCTGTGGGTTGGATAAGGACTGCCCAAATACGTCTAGCACCGCTAAAATTAAAAGTGCCACTAGTTTGTGTGGCACCAGCAGGCATAGTCATTGTAAACCTACCTATATAAGTCAAAGGGTTTGTATCAACATTGCCCATAATCCCTGTTATAGATGTGTCTAGGGCAAGACCCAAGACTCTATTTTGTGAGCTATCTCCAGATTTAATGATCGCTTGATCGGTATTTAGTAGAGTGTACGATAACTTTGTACTATCATCCGTATCTATTTTAAGTAATTGCCTGTTAGCACCAGTTCCTTGACCCAGATATTGGAAAACCTCAAACCCTGTCCTAAACCCTGCCTCCCCTGGGCGCTGGTTATCCATTCCTGTTTGGACAGTGACGCCTCGCCATTTTGCTGTATCGTCGTCGTAATGATTTATATCAACGCGAGCCACTAATCCATTGGCAGTGCCACCTATATTAGTTGATCTTAGTTGCAAACGTCCCTGATCGCTATCTGGTATATTACCACCAATCAACGTAGTAATTCCGGCGTTTTTATCTAAGTACTGCCAAACAGTACTTTCATCCTCTCCCTCGTCAACGCTAAAACCTAGGGAGATAAAATCCTTATTACCTCGTAGGTTTATCCCACTTACGGACGTATCATCTATGTTGACGGCGTTCCTTATCCCTCCTACAAGTGTATCTGTTTGGTTGTATATATTAAAACCAAACCTGTCTACTTGTGCTATCCTAGCGTTATCATCGTACGACGCAAAAACGCCGTCTTGCAGCGTTATCATCGTACTACCGTCTGAGGATACGGACTCTAGGATACTGCCGATTATGCTAACGGCCTCTAGTATTCCGCCTTTTAAATGGCCGACGTTCTCTTCTATCGCTGATAGGTTAGCAACGGCTATGTTATTTGCCGTCACAGCGCCATCAGCAATTTGGTCATTGATGATCTTGCCCAACATATCACCAAAGTTTGTTATCGAGTCTTGGACCCACTCTTGTTTTTGCGGGTCATAATGTTTGAGTAGACCAGGATTTTTAGAGGTGTCTAGCCAATACTTAGAGGTATTACTAGGAGGCGTATCCCCCTGCGTGATGTTACTTTTGCCGCCTATTGCAGTCCCCTGTTTTGCTAATTGAGCCTCTAAAGCGGTTAAGCGGGTAGAGGTGCTCACTTTAACTACTTGGTAGTCCCCAAACGTGTAACTAAATTCTCCCGATGGGTCATCAAGCTCTGGCATAACGGTTTGTTTGACTTGGGCTGTTAGGTGTAACGGTGGCGCAAAGCCCTCGTCTGTGATGCGGACGTTCATGCCTACGCGTACTTTTTCATGCTCTAGACCTGGGATAGTTTCAAGTGCAGCGGCTGTTACCTCATAGGAGACTGTCGGTTTATTGACCAGCTCTAGCGCTTCTCGAGTCGCTTCGATAAAATTCTGCATGTTGAGAGGTGCGTCCGGATCCTCGGGTTGATATTGATGGATACCATACCGATGTTCGCCCTTCATCGCCCAATCGGCGTAAGCCGCGGGACTTTCAACATAGTTTTTTCCACCATTAGCGCTCTCAAACGTGATGACGTTGCCTTCATCATCAAACGTTTCCCCTACCATACGGTCGTAGATTTCTGAGCGATCCTCTTTACGATCAATCCCTGTAATGTCCTTGCCCACAACCAAATCCTTACCACTAAAAGCAGTTGAGGGGGCTAATAGGTCAACAAACCGTGTAAACGTCTTACCCGCTATCTCTATCCTAAAACTTAGCACACAGCCGTATTGATCTTGTATCTGTTGTAGATACGATAAAGGGTCCAAAAACTCTTTAACCACAACATCATGTAAACCTCCCACAAGATCAACCTGGCCTAATTGCCAACCTAATCCCTGTAAGCCAAACGCTCCAGCCTCTCTGAGTGTTACCCCTGTTAAGGTCGTAGGGGCGATGGGCCGGGCAAAGCTTAGCGTAATGTGGTCAGCGTCGGCTTGTATCGATTGCGATAAGCCGTCATTTCTAGATTTATCTATAGCGGATACAACAAAAAGACGTGGGATGGCATCTTGGTCTTGAGCAATCACTTTAAATACGTTATCAAAAGACACCGTACTCGATGTCGTAAAATCAAGCGTTAATAAGGCGGAGTCTATATTACTTGTTATCTGTGACTCATAGTAGGATTTATCTTGGCTGGGATTGACCAACGTATCTATAATGACCTCGTTGCGGTCTAGTAGGTAGATCATAGCTTAGCCTCCCTATACGCCGCCTCGACGTATACACTATCGGCAGGGTTAACGACTATTAGATTTTGTCCTTTGGTTAGATTAAAAAAGGACGACCCTATCTCTATTTGTCGCATGAGACTAGGATCACCATTAAGCATCAGCTTGCTTTTTGCATGGTCAAAGGTGATAATGTCCCCTGACTGAGCGATATAAGGGACCTGGTTAGCTGATAGACTATTAATCTTAGCTATGCTCAAATCATTAGCCGTTTGCGTAAAGGTTTTATAGTCCTTGGCTTTAGCAATGTAAATAATAACCTGCGATAATGGCGCACTGTAGAGGTTGTCCCCATCCGTAAAGGGTTGGGCTGTATCTCGTGCGCTGTGCGCCCCGGTTGTTTGGTCCACTTGAGCCGAGTAAGCAAAAAACTGATTGCCCCTGCGCTCCAAGCGCAGGATCCCCTCAAAATCGTTGTACACATTAAACCGCTCACCCGTGGTGTCGATTAAAAACTGCTTGCTAAGTTGGCTGTCAAACAAGGCAACCCTAGCATGGTTAAGATCAACCGATGCTGTTGTATCCTCCATCCACAACCCGGCAAAAATGTTGTCGGCGTCATCCGCCAAAAAGATGGCGACTTTACCGACACCACTCATTTTATTAAGGACACTCATGTTAATGGCTACTCTAAAATCTTGTACTGCTTCGGATAAGGCTCGCTTAACCGCAGGACCTACCCAACCATTAGCATTGGTACCGTAGCTCGACGGGGTAAACGCAAAAGCTTGCCCAGAGGCGTTTTTAGCTGTGGTCATGGCGCCACCGACAATACCATCAGGTAGAGTTGAGCCGCCTACTAACGCTGTCCAGTTAGCAAAACTTGATAGGTTATCCGCTAAAATGCTCTCATACTCTGGCGCCTCTATGGTGTCTACATCCACGGGCTCACCCACTTGCATAAATCTGTCATCTTTGACCAGTTGCAACATCGTGATAGGCGTTAGCACCTGAGCAGTAAATACAGGGTATGTCTCTGCCGTTCCCTCATAGTTAATAATAGGGTCAGCGCCCTCAGTCGTACCTGTAGGGTCGTTGATCGTTTGTGTTTGTTCCTCTCCATATTTATTTGGATCAGGGCACACAAACGTCAGCGTACCGATCCCTTTGTCTTGTATCTCTTGCCAGTCAGGAGTGCCATCTAAAATGCCAAAAAACGTCTGATCGAGTTGGTCGTCAAAAATGATAGGTACGGGTCCATCAACGTTTAGCAGATCGTTAAGCGTATCTAGTCGTGTTTGCAGCCGTTCCAGGGTTTGTCCTTTTAAAAAAAAGCGGACGCCCAAAACTCTTTCGGGTCTGACTCTGGATTGATAAAGGGAGCCCGGTCGACCTGGTACCGTCAATCGTGTTGTGTTTTGCGACATCGGACCTCTACCTGTGATCTCAATGACCCTAAAGCGATCTTTTCCCGCTTCATCTTGTCCAAAAAGTTTAGGTATGTTTGTACCGTTAAAAGTAATCACCGTCGACCCCCAAATCTCGAGCTACGTTTTTCTTGGCGTGCCTGCTCGTCTGTGATGTATGTGATGACACCTTTCGCCTCGTACCCTCCAATATTGATAATAGCGTATCCTCCGTTAGTGCCTTGGCTATCTGATGGTGGTGGCTGTGGCGCAGGCGTGTTGGTTTTTTTGGAAAAGCTCGACGCTATCCTTAGCTTTTGCAATCCGCCATTGACATCTGTCGTCTGTGGCATGGAAAAATCGGTTAAATTAGGGGTGGCTGCTAGCGATACCTGCCTCGCTGCCGAGATAACAGACTTAACATTTTTAATCATCCCTATTCCTATACCCTGCACAATCCATTTACCTATTGTGTCCCGCATTAAGCGAGAAGGTGAGCCCATATGCATAAAGTGCATAAAGCCATCGGATATGCTCCCCGCTATACTTTTAACTGTTCCCCATAGCTTCTTTCCTTCATTTTTTATGCCGTTTATTAGTCCCGTAATGATGTGTTTGCCTACGGTTACCAGGTTGATGTTTTTTAAAAAGTTTTCTGCTTTATCCCAAGCGCTTTTAATGCTGGACCATATCGCCTCTGCTTTACTCGCTATCCACCCTGCCGTCTTGCTCCATATCGATTTTAAAAAGGACCAGATTGCAGTAAACACAGTTGTCGTAACTTTTTTGATCGCATTCCATGCGCTAGATAAAAAGTTTTTGATGGCGCCCACGACTGTCGTAAATACGGACTTAATACTGTTCCACACCTTTTTTATAAACGACCACACGGCGTTAAACACTGTAATGGTAACAGACTTTATCTTGCCCCAGTTTAGGACCACTAAAGCGACAAGCGCGACTATGGCCGCTATGATTATAGGGATGGGACCCATTGAAATAAGCCAAGCTGTCGCTATACGTGCGGCAGCAGCAAGGCTTTTTGCGCCCATAGCCACCCACTTAGCTATAAACGTAGCTGATGCCTTTGCCATACTTGCTACCGCAAGAGCCGTTTGCTTACCTGTCGTTTTTGCCCAAGCACCCGCCGCTATAGCTGCGTTTTTGGTCGCTTCCGCCCCCATAGCCACCCACTTAGTGATAAAGTCATCAGCGCTAGAAATCATTGCTAGGGATAGCTCACCTATTTTAATTATTAAATCGCTAATGGCATCTGCAAATCTGAGTAGGTCTTGCCCTGTGCCAAACGCAGTGCGCCATGTGGTGATAAAAGGCAATGCTATTCGTAGCGCACCTGTTAGCGAGATAACGACACCTAAAACCTTAGCTAGCGCCGGATGTGCGCCCATCATGGCATCGGTCCACTTTAGAAAATGGTTAATCGCTTTGAGTACACTTGCCCCTAGTGGTGCCATGCCTTTAGCTAGGTCTGATATGTTATCGGATAAATTGCCTATCAATGCAATTACATGCGGGCCATTTGTCTGGACGTAATCGATAAAATTTTGAAACGCTTTGTTTTGTGATAACGTTTGTCCCCAGGTTTTAAACTTAGCCGTCAGTTTTTCTAACCCTGTTATCATATTGGCACTCGTAGGGGCAAACCCTGTAAACATACCCACTAAGCCGTCCGTGATATTGCCCACAATGTTTAGCAGTTTAGGACCATTTGTTTCAACGTAAGTGATAAACGCCTGAAACTTGTCCGATGTCTTGAGTCCAGATGTCCATTCAGCAAAACGCTTGGTTAGGTTTTGCAGTCCTGTCTCCATGTTCTTTGCTAGAGGGTCAAAGGCGACAAAGAGGTTAAATATGCCTCGTAGCGTATTGCCTGCTATTTTACCAAAGGACACGAGAGCGGGGCCTGCACTTCTCCCCAACCATTCAAAAAATTCCTCAATGTCGGGGGAGTTTAGCGATTGGTTAAGGCTATTAACTAACGTGTTGACGGCCTTAACGGATCCCGCAATAATAGGCTGCGATTTTTGTAGGATTGTTGTGACAGCTTGCAACCCTCCCGCAAAAATATCAAAAACGGGATTCTGAAATTGCTTGGTCATGTTTGCCCAAAATACTTTAAAGCTCTCTAAGTTGGATACGGCAGTAACCTCGGATTTAGACAAGCTCGCCCATTGTGCGTTTAATTTATCTATCGCTTTTTCCCGAGCTTTATTTGTTGCGGCGTTGTTGACAGCGTCTTGCGCTTTTTTGATGCTACTTTCCGCTTTAAACACTTTGCTAAGCGTAGGGATGGCGACAGCTCCAAAACCAAGAACCCCAGCACTAGCAGCTCCCAAACCAGAAGCAAGCCCTAAAGCGCCACCAGCTGCGACACCGAGTATAGGGCCTAATGATGCGATGGCTGTACCCATAGACGCGATAACGGGTATGCCCGCCGAAAAGACGGAGGTAAGCACTCCTCCTATAGTGTGCTGCCCAAGTATAGCGAAAGATTGTAGGATATGCGCTGATTTGTTTATCCCCTGCGTAAATTTTTGCGTTCGGGCTTCTATGGCGATTAGGACAGGTGATCGTTTTCTTTGTAAATCTTCTTCTTTTTTGACTTTAGCCATTTTACGTGTAAAGTTACGTGTATTCGCATCCACTCTTTTAGTGATGCTAGAGGCGGAGGCTTCTGATATCGCTTTGACCTCTGCCATTTTTTTCTTAAAATCTGTGATTCGTGCGCGTATAATGGCTGTGAGACGCTTATTCATCGCCTACCCTCCTCTAGACCTAAATGCGGCATCAAACCCTTTTACAGCTTGCGCAAGGCGCACCATTGCCTGTGCTTTCTTATCTTCCCCGTTATCATCTATGAGCCTGTGGGCATGGTCAGCATTATAGAGTCTTTTGACAGATATCCTACTCTCGTTGTTAGCCCGGGACTGCATGATAGCGGAAACCGCCGCAAGCTCTAGTCTGTTTACCTCTGCATGTTGAGCGCCTTTGAGCTTGGCACGGTATTCATTAGGTGTCCAACTTAAAATAATGTCGTTGTCGTATACCCCTAGATACTGTGCCGCATCTTGGTATATTTGGTTATAATCTATAGGAGTAACTCGCTTCTCCTGTCTTGCATGATTTTTGCTGTCTGCTCCTGTTCTTCCCTTGCTACTTTCTGTTCCTCCGTCTCGTTCTTCTTGGTTTCCGGAGTCGCTGCGAAGTCCTTCCAAATGCTTTTGACTCGTTTCAAGAAAAAACCCGATTTATCCAGTGTCGTAAAGGCTTCTTGCAATAGTTTCTCCGTGTCGCCATCCTGTTCAATGCGTGAATAAAGGGCTTCTTCGATGTCTTCCACAATCGGCTTATCTTTTTTATAATGGGCGAGTGCGCAATCCCAAAATTGTACAATTGCCTCGTTTTCAAACTGTAGCAAACGTAAATAGATGGACATAAAGCCACCTATCTTTTGACCGTCTTCCTCAGTGTTGTATTTATCGTTTGCCATGCGTTCAAATTTAAAATCTGTACGCGCCTGAAAATCCTCGCCTTTAATCGTTAAATGTGGCATTTATACAAATCCTTTCGTAATAGGTTTAGTTAGGTCAGCGTCATATAATTGGTCATCTGGCACAGTCAATTCTCGATATGACAAACCGCCTGATTTAGTGTGGTATATCTTGTAAACCCCATCATTAAGCGACTCTACTTCAGTTACCATTCCAGGCTTTTGGTAACAATAGACGGGTACATCCCCATGATCGTGCAAATCCTCTTGCATGCTCTTAATTAGCTGGCTTAGGGTTACTTGTGGCATACGTTGGCCTCCTTGTTTTTAGGTATGTAAAAAGGCGAGCGTTAAACGCCCACCTTTTGTTCTTTTGCTTTTTTAGCTGCCGTTTTTGGTGCTGTGGTAGCCTCTGAATTGACGGTGTCATCGCCACCTGTTCCCCCACTACCATCACCGCTACCATCGTCAACACCTGTTTCACCTGGTAGCTCATAAGGGTATTGCGCTTGTGCCAGAACATCTTCTGGGATTTTGGGAAATTCTCCTGCTTGGGATGATCCGTCGATCTGCAAGGATACCGTCAGCTCAACAAAACTATCGCTCTCTGATGTTTCGATGCTCTCAACAACCGCATAACTAAAATATGCGTCGTGCATGCCGTTAGCATTAAGAGGCGCTACGGTCACCCGCCATACTTTAACCTTAAGGTGTTTAGCCTTAGCCTCCCTGAGTGCTGCTTGCCCCTCATCGCTTTTAACCTCGTAGAGGGTTAACTCGATGCTCTCTGTATCTGTACCATAGTCGACAATACGCCCTGTTTTGGTTTGCTCGTCGATCAGGTCGCCCTCGACCGTCCATCCGCCCTCTGTCTGTTGCCCTGGCAGTAACGCATCAGCACCGATCGAGGCGTTAACCGACTGCACAAAGTAGAGGACGTCTTTGCCTCTTGTTGGCTGGACAGGTCCTGTAGTATCAGCAAATTGTCGCATGTTTAGACGCAACAACTTATCGTTAAATACGTTAAAAGGCACTTTTGTCATACTTATCACTCCTTTATTCGTTATTAATCCAGTAATGTAGGGTTACCACGCCATGCTTTGTCGTGTTGTCTATGTCCTCAAAGACTTGTATCTGGTCAAGCTTAAAATCAATGACTCTAAACCCAAAACCTAGCTCTAGCTTTTTGCTAGACAAAGATTGCAAGACAAGGTTCAGGATCTCATAGGCCTCTTTTTTGCCGTTGTATTGGCTAAAGCAATGGACGACAAGCGTAATATCCTCGCCGTAGGATGTTTTAGTCTCAAAAGGCAAAATGGTAGGATCACCCACCACGATGTATGGAAACGCTGTGTTTTTATCTACAAAGTCGTAGACGCCGCTTACTCTCTCTAATACTGCCTCATCTTGTTGCAAGCGCGCATAGATCGCCTTATGCAAAGGCCATATAGATGTCCGCATGGTCATAGTCATCCCTCAAATCTTGTTTAGTGCATTTGTAAAATGTCGCACAGCACGTACGTAACTAGGCGCCCAAAAAGGTTGTGCTGCATGTCCTCGTGTGTAGACATATTGCCTACGTTTTTTATCAAAGTACACCCATGGGGTTTTTCTGCCGTTGCCAGATAGGGCATAAATGCCCGTGCCAAACTCAATGTATAAAGCATAATCTGCGCCTACTGACACCTCAGCGCTTAATCCATCATCAAAGTACCGTGCGCCAATAGAGTTTTTAAGATTCCCTGTGTCGACGGGAGCAAGGGTTTTCGCTTGTGAGACAAGCATTTCTGCTGTCTCAGCGATCACACGCTTAATACCACGTATCATGTCGTTGGTAAAGTTGTTGATCTCTCGCTCAAACTTGGGAAACCCATGCCCCTCAATGCCTATCCTCGGACTCATGGCAAGAGTCCATTTAGGCGATAAACCTCGCCTTGCCCACCTTGGTCGATAGGCTTGGATTGGATAGTGATAATCTGGTCACGGTCGACCCATAACGCACGCATATCTGTTGTAATGCCATCTTGATAGGGGTAGTAGATAGCAAGGTTAACAGGATTGTCTTGTTGCATACCTTGATAGAGCTGATTACCTGTAAGAGGGTCTACAAACGCCTCAATCGTCATAACATCCTGCCAAGTCTTAACGACTCCGCCTCCCTCGTCTCGTGTGTTAACGGCCTGTTGAAAGGCGACGGTGTGCGGGTACTCATCCACGGACAAATCCCACCTTTTTGTACGGGCGTAGCAACGTTTTAATCGACTCCGGAAAGTCAACGTAAAAAGAGTGGGACACATCCCCCATGGACCGACTTGTTACCCCTGCTTTTTGCATGTTGTACTCAGCTGCTTTAGCGATAAAGAGCTTAACACCGCCTGGTAAAGCGTCGTTGCCATCTTTGCCCGTAAAAGACTGCCTACAATACTGTCGCACAAAATCTATGAGGAGCGGTATCGTAGCTGTCAAATACACGTCGTGTTTTGTAGTGGTTATCCCTATGAGCTTTTTAACCTCATCCACATCCATGTCTTGCACCACCCTATTTATTAACCTAAAATGAGGCTGATAAGATCAGCTTTAGTTGCTTTAGCTGCGTACTCTACGGAGAGCGTATCGCAAATAAATTTAAGCTGGTCGTTGGTGAGCTCTTTAAGGTCATCCTCGTCTACAGCCACACCGTTTTGTAAATTGCTAATAACGGCTTCAACAACACCGTCAGTGTTGCCTTCTTGCTCTTTGCCTTCTTGCTCTTTATCTGGTTGCTTAGGTGTTACTGATAACGTTTTAATCGTCTCAGTTGTGCCAGCGCTAGCAGGCGTTATCGCTGCGAAAGCCCCGTCTTTAAGCGTCATAAAACCAACGTGCATCGTCGCACGCAAGGCAAACATGTCACGCTCAAACAAGTTATACAAACTGTCATCGCCATCATCCGTTATGGTAGTTAATGTGGCATCTGTTGAAATATCATACTCAATGTCTTGTAGTACACCGTAACGTGCGTAGCTCCAATCAGCCGTCATCAAGAGCGCTTTGGCAAAATCCCAAGACTCGGCGTTTGCATAGCCAATAGGTAGGCCTAACGCCTCAGCTGTTGCCCCCTGCCGCGCATCGTTAAAGATTGGTTTATTAGTTGTATCTCTAGCACCACGCAAGTTTTGGTTAAAACGTCGAGTCGTAGTTAACCCATTTGGGTTTCCGTCGACCGCCTCTATTAATCCGATAGCCCTGTTAAGGTCGTTGTACAAGTCATCACTCAAAGGTACAGCGTTGCCACTTGCTTGGATGCGCTCCCAAACGGACGTACCTGTAACAAACGGAGAATCACTGGCCCCAAACAAAGATGATTGATCGACTTTTAAAGCAAACGCCCCAACAATAGCTGGGCGAATCATGTTAAAAAAGTTAGTCAATGTGTATCGCAAAAACTCTTTTGATACAGGTATGATAACCCCAACTTTGTGGGCTTCCATCCTAGCTGTTAGCCATTTAGCTTTAGATGTTTGGATACGTTCCGTCTCTGACACCCAGTAAGCGCCAGGTCCCTCAGCTAAATAAGTAAATGTTTTGACTGGTGCAGTCATTTCCTCATGTTGCGCTAATTGCGCAATGGTGGATTGTTGCATAAACTGCGTTAGGATTAACTCTCCTTGAGTAAAGGGTACCTGACCCGTTACAGCGTCTTGTAGTAACACGTTATCTGGGTCGGCTTTAAATTGCTGTAAATTAAGCTTAAGTAAAACTGTCATGTAGCACACTCCTCTATTTGATTATTCTCGCCTCTGCTGCTAGCTTGGTGACGTCGATCTTTCCGGCGCCTCCGGACTCTGGTAATCCTTTAGACACTGTGCGTCCGGACTCTTTAAATTTGGCGTCCACTTGCTCCTTAACCGCCGCATTAAAGCGGTCTTCAAGTGTGCCAAGGTTAGCAAGCGTTGCTTCCTCGTCCGATCCGACAAAAAAGTCAATCAGTCCATCAGGTAGATTCTTCTCCTTGGCTACCTTCATGGCTTTGTTTACTAATGCCTCGTGCGTACGTGCTGCCTCAGCGTCCTCGATTTTCTTTTGCAGCTTTGCAATCTCTAGCTGTTCTGGAGACTTATCTTTGTTTTGTTTTTTGACCTCTTCATCGACCAGATCTTGTAAATGATTTGCTTTCCACGTCTCAATCGCTTTTGTGTTGTAGTGATCGACTATGGGCTTGGTCAACTGTCTACCTGCATCTGTCTCCAAAAACGCCTTAACCTTATCTACGCTAGGCGCTGATAGCTCAACTAGATAGGCTTTGATGTCCTCATTATCCTTGTTGTCGGTCAAAAACTTTTTAACGGAGTCTAGATTAATAGCCTCCTCAAACTGTTTAAGGTTTAACTTTAGTGGTTTTTGTTGTTGCATTATCGTATCCTCCTAGCCTTACAGTACAAGCCTGCAAGTCATTTTGAGTATAAAAAAATAAGCCTTTTTAAGACATGCTTAGGTCTCGGTCGCCTCACAGTACAAGCCTGCGAGTTAACCTATAATTAAGATGATTTGATGATAATCAACTGTTAACGCCATTGGGTGGTGGCGCCTACATTATGTTGATTTTAGAGATCGTAAGCCTTTTAACGACATGCTTAGGTCAAGTTATGACTACACCCACCTGCAAGTTATCAGGCAATTGGCTAGCAAGCTCTTGCAGCGTACGCACATTGGACTGCATGAGCGCTGAGACAATGGCGCACACCTTAGGGTCCGTATGCCCTTGTACCTCGACTTTTATGTACCCATCGTCATTAGTCTCTACATCCACCTTTATCATGGTCTCACCTACTTTTTAATACGATTTTTATACCACGCCTCATAGGTGAGGTATGGGATAACGTTGGTCTTGCCGTTGTCCAAACGCTCACGACGTATCTCTGGATTACGCCCATTGATACGATAGATGAGCGAGCACCGACAATTAATATCATCGGCAGGATTAGCCATCATGCCCGGCTGTGGACCTATCGCTCCAGTTATGGAGCTAAACAATCCGCCCATCGGTTTACTTATACCGTCTAGTAATCTGTGCGCGGGTCGTGTCCGCAAGTCCAGCGTGGCATCCCAAACTTTATCTAGCGTAACGTGCTCAGAGGCTTGTTCCGCCGCTTGACGACGTGCCTCCACTTGTACCCTGTGTGCCTCTGTCCGTGCGGTTGCCTTTGCCTTGCGCATGTCGATAGCCACAACCTGTTTAATACGATCAGCCATCTCAAAATACGACGCACCAGCAAGCAAGCCTTGCTGTATCTCTGCCTTAATGCGAGCGATAACAATTGCTCGGTTACGCTGCAAGAGCGCTGGCAGTCTAAGCTTGTCCACCGGGTTAGCAATGGCCGCCTCTAATGTTGCGCGTGTAATCACCCCAAAGCCCATATCTTGCTGTGCCTCAAACTCAAACAAGTACGCGCTCCTAAAGTAGTTTTGTAAGTATTGCTGCTCCATGGTGGTTTGAGCGACGCGGTACGCCTCTTTTTGCGCTTGCGATATCTCACGGTTGATGGCTTTTAGAGAGTTAGCAAGACGGTTAAATTTGGTCATGTCTGCAAGGGTAAGCACGCCCTTGACGGCGTATTTGTCATACATGGCTTGGATCTCTTGGCGTATGCTCTTAACCCGTTGCAAGTAAATTGCCTCAATCTCCGTCTCAGCTTGAGATATCAGCTTATCAAGCATCTTATTAAGCTCACTCTGATTCCGAGGATCCATTACCAACATCCTCCTCGCTCTCATTAGCCTCCTCATCGTCTACAGGAGGCGCAAACCGTAGCGCCTCATCCTCCATACGGTTAAGCTCATCCTGCACGTCATCCACAAACGATAACAAAGATAACCGTGTCTCCTCGCTCACATTGCCTCTCAGCGTAGCGGTTGATTGCGCCTCATCGAGGACGTTAACAGGGAGATTGCGTTTAAACGCAAAGGTAAGCGTGAGATAATCGTCCGCTTGCGCTAGCCCTCGTTTTTGCCATGCTGAGCACAAGACCTTAAACTGATACCGCAAAGCAGCCGTCATCTTACGCTCCATCGTGACCGACTTGTTTTCCAGCGCCAAGAGCTTAAATTTCATGGCGACGCCTGCTATGTTGCCTGCAAACGCCTCGTCGTTAAAATTAACGGACTTAGCAAAGCGTAGGATGTTGTCCTCTAAGCGCCCAAGATGGTTTTCGATGAGACCGTCGTTGACATTTTTTGTCAAATAAAACGCATCGTCCTCTGGCTCCATAAAGGACATAACGCCGCTTTGTTTAAGCTCTTTAAGTATTTCCGCATCCACACCTACGCCTTTGAGGACGAGGTACGCTAGGCGATACTGCTCAATCTCGTTGTTAACGTCCGACAACGTGCGATCGTAGGCGTCAATAAGCTCAAGGACTTTCTCGGCGTCCCCTTTGGTCTCCTCGTTATTGGGCACGCCAAACAGCGGGCAGTAGCCAAAGGTGTGCACTTTGGTATCTAACAGCGTAAATGTCGCGTCATCGCTAGACTCATAGATCGTATAATGCTCGGCGTCGTAAAACTCTGCGCGTATCTTTTTGATCTTGCTGCCATTATCCCAGTCATAGACGGTGTAATAGCGCAGGGCGTATGTGGGCTCTGTGATGTCTGTCTCAGATAACAAAATCGCCTCCCATGGGTCCACGTTGGCAATGCGCTCCTTGCCATCCGTGTCAATGTATAAGAGTCGTGCCCCATAGCCACATATCGCAGCCTTTTTGCCTAGCTCGCTATCGGCGTCCTCAGCATCGCTACGGGTGTTAAAATCGCTGACGAGCGTTTGCAAGCTCTCCTGCTCAGCCTTATAGCCAATCGGATGGCCAAACAAATAACCGACTTTGGTGTCAACGATATCCGCATCAAACGCATTGTTAATGCGGTTGTTGACCTTGTTATCAATCCGTGTAATCCGATCAGTCTCAAAATCCGCCGTCGCATAGTCGATAGCGTTACGCGTTAGGATAGGCACACCCTTAACACTAGCCTTATAGCGATCATAGAGATCGAGCGTCTTATCGTGCTCGTCTTTGTGGTCGTCGATCATCTGCGAGACGATCGCAGGCGTAATGCCATTTTTATTTATTAGCGCAATGTACTCTCTCATAATCTCACCATCCTACGATACGGCTCGACGCTATAACGCAAAGCGTCAAGCAAGTGATTATACTCATCAACAGGTTTGTTGATTAATCGATCTGACTTGTCCCTAGCCCACACATAGTTACCCAACTCCATAGCAAAGTTTGTGCATGACGGGTGGACAAAGATTTTAAACTGTTGCAAAAACTGTATGCCGTTTTTGATGCTATCTGGACCTTTTTGGGCTTTTTTGACACGTCGCAAACCATAACGCTTAAGCTCCACAATACTTTTAGGCTCTGCGCTATCGGCGATAATGAGCTCTTTGCTGTAACCCATGTTTTTAACCTCGCTAGCGATCTCGTTATTGAGGAGCCCAGGCTTATACAGCTCATCAAACAAAAACAACTCTCTGTTTTTAAGGTCGATAAGACCGCACGATAACGCTGTGGGGTCGACCGTATACCCAAAGTCAAGCCCAAACGCCGACCGTATACCTTGCCGCTTAGCGATGTCAGCCTTGTCAAACGCAAACTCTCGCCAATTATCAAAAATGACCCCCTCGGCAACGCCCCACTCGCCGAGCCCCTCAATCTTGTAACGCCTTGGGTTGTTGGCTTTAAGGTCAGCGTACAGCAGGCGATCGTCCTCGCCCAAAAACTCATTGCATAAGTAGTTAGTTGTTTTAGCCATCGTGCGGCGGTCTGGGTTGTCAAAAAAGCGCTTTTTAATCCAATGCTTATCATTCCAGGGATTTAAGGTAAGCGTTATCTGCTTAAAATAGCCTGCTGGCATGTCACCACGTATGGATAGGTCAAGCTTGTTAAAAGCGTCCTCACTAAGCAGCTGGTACGCCTCCTCAAGCCATGCCCAACATAAAAAACCAACCTCCACAGTAACGGAGGTCAGCGACAAAGGATCATCCATGCCCCTAAACAATATCTTTTGCCCTGTGGGCTTGTACCGTATCTCTAACGGGCTTAAACGTGCCTCCCATAGGTGGGAGACCTTGAGACGCGCAATCGCCCATCTGAGCTGTGCATACGTCGAGTCTTTATGGTCTTTGTACACCTTACGGATAACCATCGTGTTGGCAAGCGGGTAAGCCATCATACGCGTAATGAGGTTAAGCGCTGTGGTCGTTGACTTTTTGGAGGCACGACCGCCCTTAACCACGCGATATCTGCCCTCAAACTCCCAAAAGTCTTTATAGCCGCTGCCAACAACATCCTTGAGACTGACGTTAATCGTCGAGATCATTGACAATCGTCACGGGCACCGTACCCTCAATCTGCTGCTTATCTGTCCACAGCGCATGCCGTTTGCCTAGGAGCTCAGCGGCTCTCACACGATTAGCTGCGTTTACAGCCATCTTACTTATTTTTTGAGCACCGCCGCCTGTGCCTTGTAGGACCTGCTCCGTCTGCTCACCTCGGATGATGGACGTCAGGTACTCTAAAATCTCTCGTTGATCGGCAATGCGGGCGCTCTGGAGCTCGGCTAAACGCGCATCGACTGCCTCCCTGATGTACGGTTTTGCCAAATTGTCAGCTGCGATGGTCCTCGCTGTCTTGGCGCTATAGCCCGCCTTGATTGCCGCCTCCGTGCCGTTGCCTAGCTCGATATAAAAATCTATAAAGTTTTGTTGTTTGGGTGTTAGTTTTGTCATCGCACTCACCGCCTGAAAAAATCTAAAAAACTTTTTTAAAACCTGTTGACATTAATAATATAATATTATATAATAATAATATAAGGTTAAGCAATCGAAAAAAGGAGATGTTTTAAAAATGAAAAACGTAATGGTGAAAGCTTGGGAAATCGCAAAGCAAGGTCAAGTAAAATTTGGTGGAAACGTAAAACAATACTTTGCAGTCGCACTTAAAATGGCTTGGAAAGACATCAAGATCAACAACTTAATTGTCAGCACATCTGTAGAGGATACTCACCTTTTAGTAACAATCAAAAAAGAAGGCGTTATCGGTGTAAATTACTACGAAACAAAGCAAGACTACGCCAACAAAAAATCTAATCCAACAATGTTTAAGCTATCCCCAAAATCAAGTCCAACAAAAACCTATCAACTACGTTATGACAACTACCTAATCGAGGTACATTTTGAGTCAACCGTTAAGATGTTTTTGATTAACAAGGGTGAATTAAAGGAAATCCAACCAAGAAAAAAAGCGATCTTGACCATCGACACCCACCGTAACCATAAGTCATGGGTCGCTCAAATCAAAGGTAAGGATGCGCAATACGGTTTTGCTCGCAAATTTATCAGCGCCACCGAAAACGGAAAATGGCTGTTGGAAGACGGATTATACGACGTTTGCGACAAAGGATCAAGATCGTATATCAGGGTTAAAAATGGCGTACAAGAAGACATAACCAAAAACGATGTTACTGCCGCCTTGTAAAAAAAGTGGGCGTCCTTAGACGCCTTCAATTGTCGGTGAAACTTTACAAAAAATGACGGTTCTAAATCAAAAAAAACCCTCTCACCTATAGTGGGCAAAAGGGCTACAAGTGGGCTACAAAACCGCCATAAACCCTTGGTACATCAACACTAAAAAAAGTGGGCGTCTAAGGACGCCCTAGGTTGTAGGTAATGTCGCAGAAAAACTCAAAGAAAAAAAAACCCTCTCACCTATAGTGGGCAAAAGGGCGTGAAGTGGGCGCGTTTTTAATTTTATTATCTGCCATACGCAAACAATCTCTTACTCTACGCCTTGATATATTAAGCTCTGCCGCTATCTCTCGTTGACTCAGGTTATAGGCCTTGCTGAGGATATACACTTGTCTCTCTCTATCAGTTAACAGCAGGAGTACCTCAGTGATCCGACGCCTATCATCGTTAGATAGCTCATCATCCGGCTCGACCATCAGAGACGGGAAGAGGTCCGTGTCCATGATGATACTTTGCTCATACGCTGATCGTCTCTCCGCCCCTCGACGTGATCCTGGCTCTCTGCCTGTCCGCATCCACGTCATGCCATACTGCAAGTCAGCGATCATCCTGCCTAGTGTAGATAACGTATCTAAAGTGTCTTGATCTATTGATTTATCTGGTGGCACGCTCTGACGTAGCGCGTGTCTGTATGCCTCTAGCTCATGCTTAGTGATGGTATACTGCTCGATCAGTTGTCCTCTCCACGGCTCCCCCATGTCCATCACCTCCCCGTCGTTTTTGCTTTGTCAATCCGTGCTTTAAGGGCCGATAGTAATTGATCCTGTGTATCGGTCTTGCTGTCTAACGCCCTAACAACGTCCTCATCTGTGCCACCCACAACGGCGAGGTGGTGGACAAAGACGGTATCGGTCTGACCTTGTCGGTGCAAGCGCTTATTAGCCTGCTGATAGAGCTCTAAGGACCAATTAAGTCCAAACCATACGACGTGTCTCCCACCTTGTTGGAGGTTAAGCCCGTAAGCTGCGGATGCCGGGTGGGCGAGTAAGATATCGATCTCACGATTATTCCAGTCGACTTGATCGCGCGGTGTCTTAAGCTCTCTGACACGTAAGGACGTCTTACTTAACGCTTTTTGCAAGCGCACCCTGTCATGCTGGAAATTATAAAAGACTAAAGCCGATTGTCCTGCTAAGCCCTCGATGAGCTCCATAAAGGCCGCAATCTTGTTGTTGTGTATCTCGATGACCTGTCGCTCTGCGTCGTACACTGCCCCGTTACACAATTGCAGGAGCTTACCGGTAAGGACAGCTGCGGAGCCTGCATCAATCGTCGCCTCATCGACCTCTAGGAGCATCTCGCGCTCTAACTTGTTGTATGCCTTTTGCGCCTCGCTATCCAACTTGACAGGGACCGTATTGGTCATCAAGTCGGGGAGCTGTAAGTAATCCTCAGCTTGCATGCTGATGCAGAGACCACCGATCATCTGTCGGATACTTGAGTCCGCCCCATCTTTAGGCTTGTAGCTGTAAATGCGCTCACGGTCGCGCTTATCGGGGTCAAAAAACCGCTCGCGGAAGCTCTCACGCCGCATCCCTAGTCGCAAGCCGTTGTCTAACAAGTACACTTGTGCCCATAGGTCTAAGAGTCCATTAGGGGCGGGTGTCCCGGTGAGACCAATAAACCGTTTAATCCGTGGACGTATGCGCTTGAGAGCTTTAAAGCGTTTGGATGTTGGGTTTTTAAAGCTACTAAACTCATCAGCGACCACCATGTCAAAAGGCCACTCCCGCCCATAGTAGTCAACGAGCCACTCAACATTATCCCGGTTGGTGACATAGATGTCCGCTGGCGTGTTAAGCGCCCGGATACGCTTAGTGGGTGACCCTAGGACCGTTGCAAACCGTAAGAGCCCAAGGTGATCCCACTTAGACGCCTCTTTTTGCCATGTCGCCTCGGCTACTTTTTTTGGGGCGATGACGAGTACCTTACGTACAGTAAAGCGGTTGTACTTGAGATCGGCAATCGCTGTTAATGTAATGACAGTCTTACCTAAGCCCATGTCCAACAACAGCCCAAGAGTTGGCTGATGTATCACGCGCTCAATACAATACTGCTGATAGGCATGTGGCTCGTATCTCATTGCGATCTTACCTCCTCCACAAAAGCCTTAACGGCCTCTTTGCTGTCGATGACACGTACATCACAACCTAAGACGTGTAAGTCCCCTATCTGTTTACGCTGTAGAGGCCTTGGCTTTTGCCCTGTCGCTTTAAGCTCCACAAAGTAAATACGGTTACCCGGATAGATCACAATCCTATCAGGCACCCCTGCGTTACCCGGGGACGTCCATTTGTACGCCTTGCCCCCTGTAGCATGGACGCTACTGCGTAAATAAGTCTCTATGTCTCGCTCTCTCATTGATTACCCCTCCATCCGTAATTATTGGTTGCCCTCTTTTGAGTAGCCAAATGGCTTTGCAACAAAAAATATATCTTGACTTTATAATCTTATTTTTGTATAATCGCGCGCCCGCACGGCTGTGCGCGTGTCTTTTTATTAATTAGGCGATTTAGGCGCTTTAGGTAATCCCCTAATCTATCTAATTTACCTATTTATTTACTTATATAATATTAAGGTGAACAAGGTGAACAAAGTAGTATAAGTACTTGTATATCAAGGGTTTTTCTGTTCACTTAGTCCGTTCACTTTTGCGTTTTATTAGGTGAACAAGGTGAACACTTCCAAAATTTACAAGGTGAACAAAATCCATAGAAGGTGAACACACAAAGTGAACGTTTTTTACCTCCTGACATAGCCCCCTTTTATTCTTCCGTAGGGCCCATATCTCCCTACGTCCTTGTTTTTAATCCACCCATCTAATCCGCCTAGGATGTCGTTGATCGCTGCAGTGTCTGATCGCCTCATGCGACTCGTGCGCTCCCCAAGGCACTCCTCCCAAATCTCGGCAGCGCATATACGATCGCGAGGCTCTGTTTGTACGCCACCTTTGCCAACCTCACTCGACCAATAGAGATTACGTGTCCTGATGTCACGTTTTTGCCAACCTATAGGTACCGGGCGCTCTACAAATGCCCGTATGAGCCCCTCGCGCGGGTCCTGCTCACGGTGTCCCTCTTGCTGTCGCTCAGCCTCCTCAGCTGCCTCGCCTGTTAATACCAAAGGCTCACCCAAGCGCCAATACAGCATCGCCTCTGCCCATATCTGATCCACCTCATCAACTAGATAAATAGTACCCGGTGGGTCTTTAGGATCACGGAATATCTTTTTAATCTGCTGTTGTAATCCCACATCCACGGGCCAAAAACGACGGCCTCCTGTGACATCTCTCAAGTAGTCATCACGATTACTCGTGCCAAAAAATACACATCGTCTAGGATGCTTTTGCGCCCGCTTGCCATAAGATGCCCGGTAATGGTCCTCGGTCCGTGTCAAAAAGCCCTTGATGATATTAAGGTCTGATCTATTGTAGGCACTCATCTCACCTATCTCCACCAGCCATATGCCTTGCAGGAGCTCAGACGCCTCTTTGCCCTCAAAAGACGTGATGGCGTCCGTAAACCACGCTTGCCCCATCTTGCTAATGAGCGTCGACTTGCCTAAACCCTGATCTCCTGTTAGGACAGGCATTGTATCGTACTTAATCCCTGGGCGCATGACCCGGGAAATGGCACCCACAAACGACTTACGCGCGACCGCTCGTGTGTAGACGGTGTCCAAGGCACCTAAATAATCAACAAAAAGGGTGTCCAAGCGCTTAACACCATCCCACTCCAAGCCACCTAAATAATCAGTCACAGGGTTAAAGCTGTTTTTTAGAGCCGTCTGTACGAGCGCGTCCTCTATCGTGTCCTTGGTTTTAAAATTGAGCACCCTCTCTATATAACGGCGTAGTCCGCTGTCGTCCTCATCTTGCCAAGCAAAGGCCCCATGCTCGCCATTACGCGGGTACCAAGGGAGCGGAGCGGTACCGATAAGCGAGTCGGCAAAGGTGTCCATGTGTACTCGGCCCCGTAGTAAGGGATCTCCATTAAGAGCGATCATCACGTTATCTATCGTCTTTTCCGGCTGCGCTGTCTGTGGGTGCACTTTGAGGCGCTTAGTCCAACTCATATCAGGCTTAGCCCCTTGGCCCTCGGTTGCCTCGGTGCTGTGCGCCACCGTATCACCAGCAACCATACCGTCAGCGCCAAAGTCCTCCATAGCTCGTTCATATCGCTCTTGCTTAATCACATCCGCGACACCCGCATCGTGTAGCGCAAAGGCTGACATCTGCACAAACGATGGCAGCTTATTAACAGGTGTACCCGGCTTAGCCTCATCATCTAGCTCGCCAAATTTATGCAGACGCACCAGGTCAAAGGCGTTAACTAACTTGCCGCTGCATGGGTCCGTAGCATGGTGAGAGTACAAAAAGTTGCCATGGTCATAGAGCACAGCGCCACCGACAGTTGATCCCTCTATATACGTGTATCTGTCATCGTGCGTGTCTGTGGGCACGTACAGCCCAGACAAAAAGGTATCAATGGCTGTCGGCACATCGTACTGCCGACAAAAGGCGCCGATGACCCCGCGCTTAGCTGTCGGGTCGCCTTGCGTAGCTGCTTGTTTAAGTCGTGGATCAGGCGCTCCCGGTACTTGCGGCCACTCGTGCACGTTACGCCAATCGGTATAGTGCGCGAGGAGGATATCCGTGTCTAAAAACTTAGCATCCGCAAAGTGGTACACGTACTGACTGTCCGACGAGCACGAGGGCCAAAACATCAGTCTATTAACCTCAAAAGTTGTGGGGTCTGCTAGCTCTATATCAATGATCTCTGCTAACTTACGTGCGAGAGGCTCGTACTCATCCGGCGTGGCCGCCCGGCTCAGGGGTACGATGACCCTAAGCCTTGGGCGGTGTGGCTCATGTTTGCGCGTGCTGTAGGTGACAAAGGCACACGTAAGCTCAGTTAACCGCTTGAGTACCTTGTCTGTCCCTCCTGATGGGATGTTGTCTAAGTCAAGTGTCAAGAGGTCACGACTGATCACGGTGTGCGCCTTGCGCCGGCCACCTGATAACTCGCCGCCAACAAAACCACCGACGTCTTTAAGATTGTCTTGCTGCGGCTTGGGTAGCTTAAGGTACTCTTGCAGCATCTCTGGGTGTCTGACAGCTGTACGGAGCTTATCGACCATCTCAGACCAGTAGAGGGTTTGTGTTTGCCAAAAGGTAGCTTGTCGACTGCCTGCGGCAGAGATTGTTATCTGTCTGTCGTACTGCATGGGCCTAACTCCTCTCTATTAATCGCCATGGTTGCCGACGCAGGCTAAGCCCCAACCAATCAATGGTATACATAGCGTTATCCATTACAAGCGCTCCTATCTTTAGTCCCTACAAAATTCAATATGTTTGTTCATCTCTTTAATGGCAGCTTTTTCAAGTCTGGAAACCTGTACTTGTGAAACCCCAAGTTCCTCAGCGACTTCCCTCTGTGTCTTTCCTTGAAGAATCCGCAGGGATAGAATGTCTTTTTTCGTAGGGCCTAATTTTCCCAAGGCTTCATGGAGAGCAAGTTCTTCAATCCATTGACTCTCTTTATTTTTCTCGTCACCAATGTGATCCATAACAGTGATAAGATTACCGCCATCGTTATAAATAGGTTCAAACAATGAAACAGAATGTTGAACGGCATCTAGGGCAAAAGTGACGTCCTCCGCAGGAACTCCGAGCTGCTGCGCCATGTCTTCAGCTGTCGGTTCACGCCGATAATCAGAAACCCAGTTTTCTTTCACTTGTAAAGCCTTATAAGCAATATCTCTCAGTGAACGCGATACGCGAAGTGGCTTATTTTCACGCAAATACCGCCTGATTGTCCCATCGATATTAGGCACGGCGAAAGTCGAGAAAGCGACACCTCGATTAAGATCAAAATGATCGATGGCTTTCATTAGTCCAATACATCCGACTTGGAACAAATCATCGGCATCTTCACCACGGTTTTTGAACTTTTGAATGACGCTCAAAACAAGTCTGATGTTGCCATTGATAAGCTCTTCCCGTGCTGATAGATCACCATCCTGCATGAGGACAAACAGTTTGCGCATTTCTTCATTTTTGAGAACAGGTAATGTCGCAGTATCTACACCAACTATCATAATGTCCCAAACCTCTCAAAAATGTCATGTGTCCTGCAATGTAATGTCTTGGCTATATCATCAGCAACTGTCTTTGTTACGTTGATCCTACCGCCAACAATCTTACCGACTGTCAATCTGTGTGTATAGGACATCTCTGCCAGTTGTGTTATCGTATAGATGCCATTAACAGCCATAAGGTTGGCTATGGCATCTGTTTTAGGTTTGTAACGTATCCTCATAATCATGTCACCCCCAAGTAATCTCTCATAATGCTCTCTCGTAAAATATCAGTCATACCTAGGCCCTCAACATGGCTGTCTACTGTCCATGATGAGACCTCCCTATCCTCAGTCCTATAGACAAGCGCTAGGCTTTTAACGATGATGTCACCAGACTCAAGTTGATCGAGTAACTCTTTTAAAAGAGCCCTAGGCGTTACATCTCCTTGCTTTTTAGCGCGATGCTCGTAGAGATCATCAGGCATACTTACCTCTCCTCATCCGATAATCAGCCCTAATTTCCGCTTGTCTTTAGGGTCTAAGGTTTCTAGGTCAACCGCTTCGTGATGTAACTGATATGCCCTGTCTTTAAACACTTTTTCTACGAATATAATGGAAGTGTCTTCTAACGGTTCCAATTGTACATTCTCATAAGCGTCTATAAACTCATGATATAAAGGCAGATTGCCATGTAACTCTTTTAAATACTGCAACCGCCAAATAAGATCGCCTATCCTCATTGGTTTGTCATTTGTCATTCGTCATCCTCCTCTTCACTCAAAGAAGCTTCTAATTGGCTGCTATAGTGGGTTAATACATTTAGTACTGCACTATCAAAACGAGTGTAGTCAGACGCTTCATAGATTCTAATGTCTTCTTTCATCGCTTCAATAACCTTTTTGAGTAGATGGTGCTTAATAGCCAATAAGTCAGTTACATGCTCCTCTAAGGCAGTGGATTTCCCTGTATAGTATCCGTATAAAAACACATCTGAATAGGATTCTTCGTTAAATCTTTCTATTTCTTGCATTGCGCCGTCTTCACGAGCGTCTTTATCTTGAATGGCTTTTATGCGGTCTTTCTCCGCTTGTTTAAGCATTTTTTCAACATTGATTTTCATTCCTCAACCTCCACCCTCTTTGATCTTGTCCATAAGACGACTTCTCTCAAGAGCCTTTTTCATTTGTACTAGTCTTGCGGCACAAAAGAATCTAGAAAAAGGGAAGTCGTATTCGGTCACTCTTGTTATATTTCCTTTACCTATTTCAAGGGATAGTACCACCTTTGCATCTTTGTTCTGTTCCCACTCCTGTATAAAATCTTCTAATTCTACTATGCGGAGTGCTAAGTCTTGTTCTTCTTCCTTATTCATCCCTAGACCTCCACGCCAACAGTTTTAAGAGCAGCTAAACAGATTGCCATTGGAGCAGAGTCAGCTTCGGCTGAATCAAAGTAAAATGAGCCAACTTTTCTGAAAAAAGCTGAATAATGTTGATCTGCTTCATACAACTTTATCAGCATCCCTTTCTCCCTCAACTTCTCGACTACTTTCCAAGCATCCTCCATTTGCCAAGAAGGATAGAATAGAGGTATGATACTCCCCTCGTTATCTATAAAAATATCTCCATACGGGGTGTTTTCGTTCACTGCCCAGTCCATGATCTTTTCCGCTACTAAACTATTTATCTCACTTTTTTCATTCCTATTCCTCCTCAATTCCTAAAACCTCTTTTAAATCCTTGACACGTTGCTCTGCTTGGGCGTTTGTCTGCGGCATAACAAAGTTGTCAAGGACACCTCTTATAACAGACTTCTCATCCTCTAACCGATTCCGTACAGCCAGAGCCGTCCAGTACGTCGCTTTGTCGGTTGATATATATTTTTCCGACGTAATGTTTAATTCTTGGTAAGCATCATCGTATCTTAGCCCTTTACCTCTTATCGCCTGTATAGCGCTCTCTTTGGCAAGCTCTACCGCTTGAGTGATAATCTCCTCGATGGATTTGTCAGAGTCGATAACAGGCGTTGAGATAGATTCTTCGACGAGTTTAAAGTATTTCCAAACGTCATAAACCTCTTTGCTATCTACAAAAAACCAGTCTAAATCCCCTTCAGCATCCCTTATCCATACTTTATTTTTATCACTGTCCTTTTTCTCTACCACATACGTTTTACCTACGTAAAAACATCCATGTGGCTTAATACATTCCAGTCGCTTACCAACTAAGTCCTCAGTACTCATGCTTAGATACTCTTTTTCCACTGTTTCATCCTCCTCTATGAGTTCAAAAAACTCACGCCAAGCACCCCTTAAGTAGAACCAATCTTCATTACCGTCTTCGTCCCGTGTGTAAACTCTAGTATCCCTACCGCGACCCCTATATTCAGTTATCTCGTAAATCTTACCTATTTTATATCCAGGGTAATAGCTAACACATTTAACCTTACGTCCTACTAAGCTTGTGTCAGTCATGCTTAATCCTCCAATCTCCTAGCAATCTCGTATACGACAGGTACTGTCACAGAGTTACCTGCTTGCTTATATAACTGTGTATCTGAGTTGACCTCTCTCGCACGGTCAAATGCCCAATCGGGAAAACCTTGTAATCTCCAACACTCACGAGGCGTGAGCTTGCGTACATAATGATCCTCACCGTCTATCACTAGGACGCCATGTCTATCAGCAGCAGTTACTGTAAACATTGGCTCGCCGTCCTCTTTGATCTGTCTGCCGTTTTGTCGTTTGTTGGCTCGATCAGGCGTTAAAACCGCTTTGACAACCTTAGGAGGGTTTTTGTAACCTGTAGCTCTTAGTGTAGGTGCGAGGTCTTTTGGTTGGTGATATGACTTGCCTTGTCTGCCTTGATCGTCGATGATGGCGACATGAGGTTGACGTCCGCCGCCTTGGCATGTACCTAATGTCTCTGTGATACCACTCGGGTCAAAGACTTGTGTACCCATCCTGTATTTTTTGTCATGAGCGATTATTTTAATTGGTATACTAGCTTTTGCATTTGTGTCTCCGATAGGTAGTATTTGTCGTCTACGGTGTCCTCTAAGATGTCCGATAATGTACACCCGCTCTCTGTTTTGTGGGACACCAAAGTCTTTGCTGTTAAACACCTGCCACTCCACGTCATACCCCATCTCATCCAACGTCCCGAGGATGGTCTCAAAGGTATTGCCTTTGTCGTGGTTAAGGAGTCCTTTGACGTTTTCAAGGACCAAATACTGAGGTCGGATAATATCTGCGAAGCGTGCGATCTCAAAAAAGAGAGTGCCTCGAGTATCCTCAAATCCTCTGCGGGCCCCAGCAACACTGAAAGCTTGGCAGGGAAACCCTCCAGTGATGATGTCAATGTGTCCTCTGAGTCCTCGAATAGACTCATCTGGTACGGTTGTGATGTCATGCGCCGTCCACTCCCCTCTTGTGTCATGTATGGCCTCATAGCTCATACGTGCAAATTTATCAATCTCGACATAGCCGATACACTGATGCCCAGCCTGCTCAAATGCCAGCCTAAAGCCACCAATGCCCGCAAATAAATCCAAAAATCTCATCCCTTAATCTCTACTTGTCTATTGGCTAGGTGTAGATAATCAGAGTTAACGCTGCCACTTAATACGTACTCAGCTATAAATATCTTGGCATCTGCCTCTGCGTTAAATATGCCCTTGATACTATCTGGGCCATCATCGTCCGTTGTGTCCATGACAATCCATAAATCCACAGTACTTATCATAGGATCAGCTTTGATTATTTCGTCAGCGATAAAACTAGCTGTTGCGGGTATTTTTGAGTCTGGTACTTTTATTACCGTAGCCTCTTGATCTTTAGGCGTTGGCAAATCTTTGTTATCCTGCTGCTTGGTTACTTTAGTTGTCGTGTAGGGTGTCCGTATCTTGCCTATGAGTCCCCACTCCGTTTTGAGTAAGTTAAGTCTCGACAAAGGCAAATCGTACTCCTCACAAATCGTTGCGTCTGATTTAAGTTGATCTTTAGCTTGTAGGTATTGCTCTTTAGATAGCACCATATAGCCTGTCTCCTCTCGTAGTTTTTTTAGCTCCTCGCTTGGCAGCGTGTATGTCTTAACCTCTCCGTTAAGAGGCTCTTTTTGATCGGTAGCGCTAAATCTTAGAGCGCCTTTACCTTTAGACGTCCATCCATCCGTCATGCGCCCACCTCGATTGTCGCAGTGGGTACGTGGTTAAAACCCTTGTAATAGTCTGATAGATCACTAAGAGTACATGATCCTCGACTCTCATCATCTGCTTTAGGATCTCTGTATTTGATGATGAGAGCAGATTTTGTTATCTCTACGTCCACCTTAAGACGTTTTATCTTTTTAAGCAGCGCTGACACTATTTTGTAGTCCACAATAATAGAGCCAACTTTTACGGGTATGTGTTTTTGATAAATTTGTCTTAGCCGCATGTAATGTCGCTGGTCTTTGTAACTTTTGCTCTGCCGTATCCATATTGTTGCGGATTTAGCCCAATATCTACACTCCTCTTTGATAGCATCGAGACTGTCGACTTTTATCATCTGCAACCCTCCTAATCTTTTTTGTAATAATCGGCGACAAACCCGTCTGCCGCTAAGGGTAGCCCAGGCGCCCACTCAATCGGTTGGCTCATTAACACATTGACTCTGTCACTATCAGCGAGTGCCTCGGGTACGTCTGAGACGACCTCATCATGGACGGTCATAACTGCTTGATAGCCTGCTTGTTCTAAATGAGACATGGCAACGGCGATACAATCTCTTGCGACGGCTTGCGTAATGTTTTCCACGAGTTTTCCGCCGTATGTGCCTGTCAGCGACCAATTTCTACTTGTCTGATTGACTCCGTAATAATGCACAGCTGTCTTACCAAAGTCGTTAGGTGCTAGCATGGGTTGAGCGTAATAGAGCTTGCGCCCACTCGGTAAGGTAACCGTTAAAAAGGATAACCCCTGCTCTATGTCACTCTCCATCGCAAACAGCAATCCTCTTACTCCTTGGGTTTGACCGGTCTGTACCGTAGCGATTGCCGCATTTTCTACGGCGTACCAAAGGTCGACGATGCGCTTGTTACTTGCCCGCCAACGCTTGACGATGTCGGGGAGTTCTTCCTCTGATAATCCCATGCTGAGGGCGCCCATCTTAATCAGTGCAGGACTGCCTCCCTGATACCCTAGTGCAAGCTCGGCGACTTTACCTTTTTGCCTCAAGGCGTACTCGGGGTTGCCTTTTTTGATGCGCTCGATCGGTACGCTAAACATCTGCGATGCTGAGGCCTCGTAAATCTTGCCATGGCTGTTAAAGACGTCCAATCGCCACTGCTCTCCTGCCAGCCATGAGATCACACGTGCCTCGATCGCACTAAAGTCGGATACAACAAGCTTATGCCCATCGTTTGGTATAAGCGCCGTCCTGATGAGCTGTGAGAGTACATCCGGGACATTGCGATAGATCAGGCTCATGGTCTCAGCGTTACCTCTTTTGGCGAGGTCACGGGCTAAGTCAAGTGTGTCAAGGTAATTACGAGGCAGATTTTGAGTTTGTATTAAGCGGCCGGCCCATCTACCGGTCCGATTAGCGCCATAAAACTGTAGGTGTCCTCGTACATGGTCATCCTCGCCTGCTGCGGCAAGCATGGCGTCGTATTTTGCGATGCTTGTTTTTGAGGACTGTTGGCGTATCTCTAGGACACGTTTAACAGCGCCCTCTGCTGTCGTGAGTAACTCAGATACGGTCTCTTTGCGGAGGTTATCCACTGCGACACCTTGCTCCTCTAGCCAAGGGATTAGTTGTTGTGTGCTGTTAGGATTGCTTAAGCCTGTTAACTGTTTAGCCTCCCTATCTAACTGCTCGGATAGGCGACTGTTAATAGAGAGACACCCCTCAACAAGCGCTCTGTCAATCTTGACGCCGTGGGCGTTGATACGCTTATCGAGCTCCCATAATTTCTGCTCATTATCTGGCACAGGGAAACGTTTGAGCGCACGATCAATGGCCATCTCTACCTCGACATCCTGCATGTTATAGGTTTTAAAACTCTGCCATTTCTCCGGTTCGTGGTGTGGGAGTGTGCGTGTGCGATTACCATTAGTCTTAGTAGGCTTAGTAGGCGTACAAAATAAGCTAATAAGGCGTTTGCCGACTGCCATCTTTTGTTTGTCCTCTGGTAGTCCTAGAGCTTTAGCCGCTTTGTCCAAGCTTGCAGGTAGCCCGCAGTATAAAGCTTGTAGCTGTGTATCCCGCCATTGGGATAACCAATCGAGACTGTGCTCTTTACTAAGTCCAAAATGTTTGCTGAGACAATACCACTCAAACGCTGCGTTTTGCGCATGATTTAGAGTGTAACCCCGAAACAGTGCTATCTTGATATCAAACGGTATGTACTCACCTGATATCAAATCAACAACTTGAGTAGGTGCGCCATCAGCTGAGTACGCAAACAGGAGTACCTCAAAATCGGGGGACTCCGCATACTTGTAGAGTCCCGATTTTTTAATGTCTACGCTTGAGTAGGTCTCGATGTCCACCGATAAGTGTTTGATCATTGCCCGTTATAACCGTAGTTGATAGGTTGACCTGGGTTTGGGTCAAATTGAGTCGCCGGTGCTTGTGGTGCTGCTTGAGCTGGTGGTTGTTGCTGATAGTTTTGTGGAGCTGGTTGACCGTAAGGTGCTTGTGGCGCCGGTGCTGGTGCTGCTTGAGTTGGTGGCGCATAAGACTGCTGGGCTGGTTGTTGCTGATAGTTTTGTTGAGCTGGTTGACCGTAAGGTGCTTGAGCTTGTGCGGCTCCGCCAAAATCATCTGCCGCCGCAGGCGCTGATCCTGCAAGTGGCTCGCCGTCGCGTGTCTTTTGGACGTTGGTTGAGATATAGCACCCAATGCCCTTACGCCCTGCGTGGTCATATGCCTTAAAGTCAACAGCGATACGCCCATACATGCCACTGTAGATATCAGTTGGCGTAATGATTGGGTTAAAGCCTAGGTCAACGATGTTAAGCGGGTATTTAGCATTGGTCTTAGCTGTAAATACCCAGTGTCCTCGGCACTCCTCACCAAACGGCATACCGTTTTGACGGACACCATCGCCATCATAGACAGGCGTAGCGACTGTAGGAGGGACAACCCCATTCCATTTGCCAACTCTGCCCTCTTCGATTGCTTGCTGGATAGCAAAATCAATGCGCTGTTTGGTGTCTACATCTGACTTAGGGAGTAAGACAACGGTGCTGTATTTAGGCTCTGTGTCCCCATTTTCGGTGCGAGGCGTGAGTAGATTCGCGTAGCTAAAACGCACCTCTCCTGTGACTAAGCGTGTGTTATACTGGTCTGTCATACTATCAATCTCCTTTGTAATAATTATCTCGCTCCCATCTGGAGCATCTTGCATAGACTCTGTTTTGATACCATATTGGTCAATAAGAGTCATGACCTCATCAAACTCAAAACCCGTGACACAAATCTCAGATACGGTACCGTGTACAAAATTATCAAGCTGTACTTTGGTGTGTACCATCAGAGTCACTGCCCAAAGTCCTCCCTTGGGTCTATAAGACTCGTCACCGCCGGCCGCTTGTCGCTAGCGGACACTAGAGCGGGCTTACCTGGGTAATGGGCAACATGCTCCGCCTCATCTAATAACTCTGTGTACTGCGCCTTGCCTAGTACTTTTTCTATTTTTGGTACCGTCAAGGGTACACGGTCATAGAGGACTGACTCCTCGACACCGTTTGCCTTAAGGTGGTCAAACGCTTTATCTATGTCTACATAATCGCGTGACCCTCTGCCTTCAACGGCTTTCCACCCGTCCACTGTCTCCCCCTTTAAACTTGCGGTTAAGGCGTACTCTTTGAGGTCTTTGACCCATTTGTCTAGGTGCTCGCCCCGTTTAAGCACAGCTCCTACTTCTGCGTTACTTAAAAGCGGTGGTTTTTTACCGCCAAAATCCTCTAGCGCTGTATAACTATCCGACCGTGCTCGGCAAACCGTTTTAGCTTTGCAAAAGCGACAATGCTCTCCTGGGTTATAGGCGCCCTCACCGTTAAAAGCTTGCTGAGCAATTGGCTTAATCGACTCACCCCAAGCGAGCAAATCCGTTAACGCCATCTCGACGCTGGATATCTTGTCTAGACGAGGCTGGACAATTGTCATCACCACATGCGTAATAGGATAGAGGAGTTTATATACCTCATAGGCGCCAAGGGCGTATAATCGCATTTGCGAGTTGTCCTCCGCCTCCACTGGGATACCCTTGCCATATTTAAGGTCTGTAATGTACAAGGTATCCCGACCAATCATCAGGCAGTCCACTGTACCAAAGCCCTCGGGGGCATAAGCACCGTAGTCGACACGTTTTTCTATCGCCGCATAGAGTTTGCTGGGACTGTTAAGATAAATGCCCTTGAGATACTCTAAATAGGTGTCTGTGTGCGTGTCCATCTCAGGTTGGTAGAGCTCATGTTTTTTAAATTTGTTAAACCGCCGTGTATACGTTGCCCGCGCCATCCCCTCCACAAAGTACTTGGTTAGCTTAAGCTCTGCGATCTCATGAGCTAAAGTCCCCTCTTTGGCGTACTCGCTCGTCTCTGGATCAGGAAACTGATCCTCTAATTGGACACTCGGCGGGCAGGCGAGCCAGCGCTTGGAGCTGCTTGCTGACAGTCGCGCGTGTGCCCTGTCAGCGTGTTTTTTAGTCTCTGCTTTGGTCGCCATTAAAACGTCGCTCCTAACTCACGTAGCTTGGCAGCAAACTCGCCATATCGCTCAGGTGGCAAGTCGTACAAGCCTTGGATATTAAAGGCGTTAAATAGATGAGTGATATCATGCGGTTTATCCATATCCATTAGTTGCGTTGCCGCACGGGCAATATCGTCATAGCTGTAAGTGGGCGCACTTGTAGCGACTTGACCTGGTTGCGGTTGCTGTTGTGCTACGGGTGCCTGCTGCATAGGTGGCGCTTGAGTCTGCGCTGCTTGTTGATATGCCTGTTGTGGCACTGGTGTTGGTGGTGCTAGTGGTGTTGGTGGTGCTCCTTGCGCCCTAGCTATGTGTTGTTGTTGCTGTTGTAACTCTGCTTGTATCTGTGCACCTTGCCCCGTGAGTGCAGGCGCTTGTGATGGTTTATCGCCGTTTAGTTTGTCTACGATGTCAGACAGCTCTTTTTGATTGTCTGCCTTAATAAGTAACGAGTACTGCATCTATGGTCATCCCCTTTTCCTCGTGTTATAATAGTAATGACAATTTTTTTGTGGCCACTTTGCCGAGTGGTCATTTTTTGCTAACTCTTGACTTTAGTAGATTAGTTAGGGACTCTTTGATATTTGGATAGTCCTTTGTGTCCATCATTACTTGGGCAAACCTAGTAATCTCTACAAAAACGTTTAGCTCACTCTCCAATACGTTAGCTACTGTAATCGCTAATTGACAGGATAGCTCGGGCGCTCCACTTTTGTTGTAGTAGTCTGCTAGCTCTCTGTCTACTATGGCGTAGGGTAACCCTTGTCGACGTATCTCATCTATAGCGGAGTCCAACGCGTGATTGGCTATCTTATTGATGATGTCAGCTATCGATGACGGTACAGATGGAGCTTTAAAAGGCGGATCATCTTGCGTAGTGACATCGTCGCTATCATTAACATCTGTTAAACCCACGATCTCGATTTTAGCGGTTTTGTCACGGTAATTTTTTAGCCTTTCCACGACCTGGCTATATTTAGTTACACCGTTTTCCCTGGCGACGGACTCAAGTAAATCCGCTATACTACCAAACTTTACAAGGGCATATGTCGACATCCTTACTCACCTCCTCTCAAGCTCAGCAATACGCTCTGCTGTAGCTAATTTGTCCATAACCTCGTCATAACTGTTTTTGACAAAAACCTCCTTACCACTCAAGACGATTAACGCTTTTGACTTGCCATCATCGTGTCTATCAAACAACTCCGACACTTGGACAATAGCGTCAGCTCTTAAACCGCGACGATGGCCGTTGATCGTCTCGACCTCGATCATCATGCTGATAACCTCCTCTCAAGATCAAACGATGATCGAAACTATCGATTTGCGATGTCACTCAGCTGTTTAAGGGTAAGTTTTTCTAATTTTTCAAGCACACTGCTACGTTGTTCTCGTAGCGTGACTCTTACGTTTTCCGCTAGGTCTTCCTCATCTGATCCGCTTGGCGTTTCGTTATAATAGTTGTTGACTTGCCTAAACGCTTCTTCGTAGGTCAACCCTTTTATCCTTATTGCGTGTAGCACGGTATTGACATGCGATTCTTGTTGGACTTCTTGTTTGACTAAATCCCCCATGATAAGTCCGAGCGGGTCGTCTATAAGATCCTCATCTGTTAACTGGTTTCCTAACTGCTCTATTTCAACGTTTACGGTACATTTATTTACTTCTAAAGCTTCCGTCAATTCCAGCACACTGTCGTACTCGACATCTGAGTAAAAAGTCAAATCTAGCAAAGCCTTACGTAATTGCTTACAAGTCATTTGTGCTTTTTGGCTCATTGTTATTCCTCCTCATCTTTTTGCCTAGCATAGGCTGACCCTCTCCTCAGTTATGGCTTGGTGCATAGCTACCGCATGAGTGTCTATCATTTTGTTACCGCCGTACATACTCTCGATGTCGCTTTGTAAGTTGCACAGCCAAGCGTCCCGTGTGACTTGTGCGACGTTAGCCTGGGTAATCCGGTTAAAGCGTTGCGTCAGTAAGTGCATCTCGCCTACAGTCATTTAGTTAACACCTCCTTTTTAGTGTTAATACCCAGAGCCTTATTTGCAGTAACAACGATGTCGTCTGTACGTAGCTTTAGTAGGTACAGATCACCAATTATCAATTCGTTTACGTTTAAGTAATGCATGACGTCTATCGTCCCTTGGATACGTTGGTTTAGCAAACACGCAGCCGATCCCATAAGATCAACACTTGGTTGGTTGCGCAAGGACTCGATCCGTCCTGTTATGTCCTTTATCAGACTCATTGTCCAAACAGGATTACTTTTTTCCCTGTCCACTCTTAAGCCTCCTCTCTACAATTATTGTGTCGCCAGGTGTATCCTAGATAGGACTGTTGGGCAGTCGTTAGCTACCCTAAACATCCTCCCGTCATGGAGTACTATACGTGTACCAATCTCATCCTCATCGACTGTCTCCTCCACCATAACGATGTAACTAGGGTTGACATAGACGTTATTGCCATCCGTCCTTACTAGCTTGATCACCTCATCACCTCCCTCCAAGTTGATCTATCTCAGCGCATATCTGATGTTGCCAGTCGGTATCATCGGTCATAGATGCCATTAGTGATAGGTTCTCGAGTTGGGCGAGCGCCCACATCCTTTTAGTCAGTACCTGATGACAGTGCTTAAGGTCTTGTGACTCCTGCGCATCTAACTGCCTCTCTTTAAGCAACTTACCAATTAGCTCATGTTGTCTGTGCTCTACGCTGTCCACGCTCTAAGCCTCCTTGTTGTTCGCTTCGTCCTTAAGCAATTCGTGTATGAGTAATCTGCCACGCTGCGTCCACTTCGTTGGCGCCTTAGACTTCTTGGCAACGACAGCATAGGCGGAGTCCTGTGTGCCTTTTTTGTCTTGATACTTGGTATACAAATACCAAACACCGCCTTTTTTGTACTGCACTCCGAGGTCATGTAGCCTTTGGTTTAGACCGATAGCGCTCATGCCGAGTTCTTTGGCAATCTCAGAGATAGATAACAAGGACTCGTTTTGCAAGTCTACGTCGTCATAAGGAGCTTGAGGCTTGAGGTCGTTTACTTGTTGTTCAAGTAAGAGATTGCTAGTTTGCAAATTCGCTATTTGAGCATTTAAATGATCCATCGCCCTTTTTACCACCATCTCAGGGCTGTTCCATTTCCTTTCTAAATCAAGGAAATAGTGTCGAGCTTGTTTACCTCTGTCGCTCCGTTGCAACATTGCAATTTCTTTTGCCATGTCGACTGTTAAGTGGTGGTCAATACGCTCTTGATACCCTCCGTTTGCTATTAGACTTTTTTGACTAACTGTAACAAAGTCAGTGTTTTCAACGAATCCGTACTCTTTCATACGGTCAAACCATTTTGTATATTGTGTTGCAATTTCTAAAAACTCATGCAGATCACGACCACTAATTAACAATTGACCATTTTTGTTTTCTTGCGTTGGGATGATTTCGTTCATCTAATTAATCGCCTCCTCCAGTTTTGGCGCATAAGGGTATCTGTCCTCGAAAAATTTGACTGGCACTCTACCTGGCTCCGCCTTGTAACCCATGGACTCAAGCTCTTTATTAAGTTGTTGTATCCTGCGGTGTGCCGTTGTAGATGAGCCAAGGTCTAGCAAGCGTATGATGTCCTTGTAGTCGTAGTAGAGTTTAGGCATTGACTTCACTCTTTTTGATCCCCAAAATAGCCATGGCATGTTTGACGTGCTCTTGAGCTTTTAGACCTGTCCTTCTGCCTGTAAGGATATCCGATAGATAAGCCCCAGATATGCCAAGCATTTTAGCCAATTGTCTGTGTTCCATGTTTTGCTTATAAAGCTCAGATCGTATATGAGCAATTACGTTGTCGGTAATCATGCTGTCCCTCATAGTCACCCTCCTTTTAGTTTTAGCCAATTAGTTAAAAGCATTGACAAAAATTATCAAATAAGATATTATGTGTGCATAGCTAAATAAGACTATAAAAACCCATATATCAAGCATTTATCAGCCTGGCAGCTTAAAAAATGAATGCTAATGGCGTGTATCTTTATTGTCTTTTTTAGCAAATCAATTGGCTTAACTAGATTATATTATCAAATTTGATAATTGTCAATGATTAAAATATCAAAAAAGATATTTTGCTTATTTTAGGGTGTCGAAAGGTTGATAAGATTGGATTTGGTGGCAAAAATAAAAATGTTGTGCGCTGAGGAAAAGATAACAATTGCTGAGTTAGAAAGAAAGACTGGTATATCAAACGGGCAAATTAGAAAATGGGTAGCGGCTACTCCTGGAATCGATAAACTACAAACTATAGCCGACCACTTTAAAGTATCTACTGATTACCTATTGGGCAGAACAGCATTTAGAAAGCCCACAGAACTATTTGAGCGATGGGGCGCTAGCAGCAACCCTGATTTTGAATCACCGTTTGACTTTGGAGGTCTCTTAAAAAAGGCAAGGGAGGAACAAGGCGTTAAGCAGAAAGAGGCAAGCGAAGCTCTAGGCATAACAGAATCAGATGTTGACGACATAGAGGTCGGTGACATTCCTCTTAATGAAGAATGGGCGGAAAAATACGCAAATTTCTTAGGGACGACAGTAGATGAAATCTACGTAGATAATGACATGAGTGCAGCTCTAGATAGTATTCCTCCAGAGAGGCTACACCATTACCAAAGTTTACGTATGTCCGAAATCGAAATGGTGGAAGCCGATAGAGAATTCGAGAAGACTAATGCAGAAGACGCTATGAAGGACTACGAGGATGACGACACTATAGCGGCCCACCACGATGGAGAAGTATGGACAGAGGAAGAGTTAGCAGAAATAGAGCGCTTTAAAGAATTCGTAAGAGACAAAAGGGGTAAAAAATAAAAAAGATAGGGCGGGGGTAGCGAGTGAGGTACGAAGAACTATTAGTTGAGGCTGAGCGTCTTGGGCTATTAGTCGTGGAAACAAGCATCAAAGGAGAGATCAAAGGTCTTTACTATAACGGTGTTGTTTGGCTAAACAACTCTCTTAAAGATGATACGCATAAATGTTGCGTTTTGGCGGAAGAGATGGGTCATTTTTATACCTCCCGAGGAAATATTACAAACCAAAATGACCTACGCAACGTTAAGCAAGAAAATAAAGCTAGGCGATGGGCTTATGAAAAGCTTGTCCCTTTATCTGAAATTTTGAAAGCGCATAACTTACAAGTTAAAGAAAAATATGAGGTTGCTGAGTTTTTAGGTGTAACTGAATGGTTTCTAGACTCTGCTATCTCATATTATAAAGAAAAATACGGTCCGTGTGTAAAATACAGAGGATACACCATTCATTTTGATCCTCTTAATATTAGGCAGGCTATAAATGGGGAAAAGGAGGACAAGGAGTGTGTACTACTATGACGACAAACGTAAGACATGGTATTTTAAAACACGTTATAAAGATAGATACGGACAAGCTAAGCAAAAAATGCGACGAGGGTTTAAGGGTAAAAGAGAAGCAAAATTAGCTGAGGCAGAGTTTTTAGCCAATATAAAAGACGCTTTTACAAGTAACGTTACGCTTGATGAGGTGTTTGAGCATAATCTTACTATAAAAGAGTATGCCGCCAGTACTGTACGTAAAAAACAAGACGTTTATAAAAATCACATACAGCCTTTTTTTAAAGACTTAAAAATTAAAGATATCACCCAAAAGCACGTATTAGGATTTAGACAAGATATCAGTGTGCGTCTAGCGGCCTCAACATCCAATACTGTTTATAGGCATCTTAAAGCGCTGATTAACCACGCAAAGACTTTTTATGGCCTGGCTATTGATCCTGCTCTTGGGGTCCCATCTATTAAAGTAGACGATACCCGCTTTAATTTTATCACGCAACAAGATTTTGATAAGATAACAAAAAACATGGCGGATAAAAAACACTACAAACAGCTGACTATACTTTTATTTTATACTGGTCTACGAGTAGGTGAGGCTATGGCTCTGCGATGGCGCAATGTGCACCTCGCCAAGCAAAACCTGTTTGTTGAGCATACTTTAGATAAGGTAACCCGTGGCATATCCAAGCCAAAGACAAAAGCGAGCCGTAATTTTGTCCCCTACCCCGATTTTGTCGCGGACATGCTAAGAGATATAAAAGAGCAGGCTAGCAAAGATTATTATAAATTCAATGATGACTATTTTGTTTTTGGGGGGTCTGACACTTACAGTTACACCCCATACAGAGAGTACTTTGTATCCTATTTTAAAAATATGAGGATACACGACTTAAGGCATTCTTATGCTTCCCATCTTATTAACAGTGGAGTGGACATTTATCTCGTTAAAGAGCTTTTAAGGCACACTACCATCAAGCAGACAGCTGATACTTACGGACATTTGTATGATGACCGTAAGCAATCAGCTATGCAAGCTTTTAAGAGCTAACGGTATCACAACGGTATCATACCCTTTGTAAACCGCTATCTTATCTTGTTTAGTTTAGTTCGTCATGAACTGAGCGTTTTTTTACACTATCTATCATACTGAAGCAGATATTTTCAATGATCTAATTAACGCATTCACTAAGGTTGACAGTCAACATGTTCGCCAATTATTAACCTCTTCATCCACTTGTCAAGCGTGGATTATGGTGCACCCGTACCTACTGTGTATCCGCATTGGTTGAAAAATTAGGATCTGGTCGTAAATTTAAGAACTTGCGCAACTTATTGCTGACATTTTGCAAGCTTTGACCATCAGGAATAAAGTAATCTACGCCATTGATATTTTCATTTTGACCACCAATATTAGTGGTTTTTATAGAAGACTTCTTCATCGAAGAATACTGCCTCTCAAGTGCATATATCTCATTAGCATCAAGGTTCGTATCTACATGCTTTCCAAGAATATCTGTGATCGCCCCTACTTTAAAAATCGTTCTAGCTGAAATCGCTTGATTGATCACAGCTCTCAAGAATTGCCGCTGTCTTTCATCACGGGAATAGGTGGCATTGACCGCCCGTTTTCGCATCCGTACAAAGGCAAGGGCTTGTTCACCATTAAGATGGGCAGGACCTGCCTGGAAATAAATTCGTTTCCCATGATTATAAATATCCTTTTCATAAAAGCCTTGCTTGATATTAATTTTAATACCTTTATTGGGTGACAAGATGTCAACAATATCACGAAAACCATCAAAATCGACTGCAACAAATTTATCGATTGGAACATCCAGCATTTTCTCCACCGTTTCAACCTGCAACTTGTCAGCACCATAACCCGTAAGATCTCCGTAAGTATAAGCAGCATTGATTTTATGCATACCTGTGTATTGCCCAGCATGATTAATTTGTACTCTCGAATCCCTGGGGATGGTGACTATTTTCATCTTATTGGTCTTAGGGTTCACTGTCACAAGAATTTGTGAATCCGCACGACCATTTTGTCCATCAGTTGAGTAATTTTCGATACCCAGTATCAAAATTGAAATCGGATCTTTACCAATTCTTACCGCTGCATCCCTCAACGCAGATTTACCACCCGATCTGCCTAGATCAACTTGCGAATCATTTAAAGCGCTATCCGCTTTGTAATAAACATAAACACCATAGGCGATAACGATTAATACGATAATTAAAAGGACAATAAGCAAACGTCTCGGCCATCTGCGTTTTTTGTTTCCACCATGCCTCTGTCTCCTACTCACTACTCTTGATTCAACCAAAGCTAAGACCTCACTTTATACACGAATGCATTTATTGATTAAACACTTAAAGAAAATAACCATAGTTCAGACATGTCAACACAACTCAAGGCTTTCAATGCTCTTACCTAACGACGGTAGCCTACACTGATTTCTAAACATTTCTGATACAAACGCCAATTCTCAAAAAATCAGCATTTCTTAGTGATTCACTTACTACCCTTTTAAATGTATCAAAAAAATCAAGAGAAGAACATCCTTTTTGTAGATTTTTGTCGAACTTTATTATTCCATACATCGGTAGCATCCATACTATAAATGCATTTTGCCCATTTTACACGCTGTCTAACTATTTTTGTTTACCTTCCCAAAGAAGCTCCTAAAGCACATGAACATCAGCTGTGAAATCCCTTTGATCAACCAAGATTATTCCTGAGTTCTTCATCATGTTCATGAGTAGAAGCTTGAATTCTAAATTTTTAAAGTTTGCAACGCTTTTAATTATTAGCTATCTGTGTGTTAATAGAACGAATAACATCGCCACGACTGATGACACCCACAACTCGTCCCACCTGATTAGTAACTGGTATTTTTTTGAAGTGATGGCGAGATAAAATGTTCAAAACCTTTTCAAAATCATCCTCTGGCGACACATCATAAATACGTTTCTGTGTCATGATCTGCCCCACTGTTTTCCCGAGAACCTTGGAAATAGCAGCTTTTGTTTCTTGTTTCTCTATTAAAAAAATCATGGTATAGAAATCAATGACCGTTTCTCCCTTCGGTGACAACGCCCGGATAATGTCCCCATCACTAATCATCCCTACCAAAACATCCGATTCATCAACAATAGGAACGCCACCAATTTTATATTTCACAAGCTTTTTTAATAAGTCTCTTACACTTTCATTTTTTTTAACTTTAATCACATCGTAAATCATAAAATCCCTTACTTCCATTCTCTTCCCTCCCATTTTTCTGAATACCGCAACCTATTCTTATGGCTATTTTAACAAAAAAAAACTGGCAGAATGTACATCAGTCCTGATGCTTCATCAGAAATCTCCCCTTAGGCACTGAACGAGATGAATGTATAGACCTAAGCAATTAAAATCGTTATAGTGTTAATTGGAACCTGAAGGAAGGATGAACATCATGTTAGAGCATGAATTACAAAAATACCCTATTCCTGAACATATTCAAACAGAGCTCAGAAAGTTACACGAAACTGCGCCATCAAATGCTGAGAGGATTGGACAACCAAACTATACAGCTCCAGAGCCAACCCTTGTAAGCGATGCAATTATCGCACTTTCTCTTGGGAAAAATGTGCTATTAAAAGGGCCCACAGGAGCCGGGAAAACAAGACTCGCTGAGTTACTTTCCTATTTATTTAATCGCCCCATGCAAGCGATTAATTGCTCTGTAGACCTAGATGCGGAAGCTTTATTAGGTTATAAAACATTAAGCTACGACGCCCAAAATCATGCTCATATTCAATTTATTCCTGGTCCAGTCGAAATTTCTATGACCGAGGGACACTTCTTATATATCGATGAAATTAATATGGCAAAGGCAGAAACGCTTCCCATCTTAAATGGTGTATTAGACCATCGCAAACAGGTCTTAAATCCATTTACCAGTCAAACCATACGGGCAAAACCACAATTCGGTGTTATTGCCGCTATTAACGAAGGCTATATCGGCACCACTCCGTTAAACGAAGCACTGCAAAACCGCTTTGTTGTGATAGAAGTTCCTTATCTTCAAGACGAAGCCCTCTTCGAACTATTAAAGGTTCAATCACAGCTGAAGGATGAAAAACTCCTTAAAGGGTTTATTATCCTCAGCCATGACCTCCTATCTAAAATACAGGAAGGGCAAATTGCTGAAGAGGCTGGATCAATAAGATCCCTGCTTGATGCTTGTGATTTGGCAACTTCCATTCCTGCCAGGCGGGCGATTAAACGAGCGATTATTGATAAGCTCGATGATGAGAGGGAAAAAACAGCAGTGCAAGATATCGCTGAGACAATTTTTACTTGAGTCTCATCAAGCATGTCTCTTCGTGCGTTATGACCCTATCAAAAGGTGAGATATGATGAAATTTTTTAACAATCGTGAAATTCGTACGGATCCACTCAATCAGTTAGCACTTTCTGATCTCGCAAAAACGCTATCTACCCTTCCAAAGCTTGAAGTGACTGTTACGTATCATTCATCTTTTAATCCTCTGCAAGGGATGATGACTATTAGCCATTATTGGGATGATTTGCTCGATCCCCGAAATAGAGATGGCATGAAAAGCGATATCTATCTCCGAGCCTTTGGGCAAATGCGTGAGAAACATCTCTCTGATATAACATCTTTTCTCAACACTTTAGAAAATTATCCTCATAGGCGTTTCCGTGAGCAATTATTCTATTTGTTAGAGGATTTTCGCTTAGAACGCTTTTGCCTTTCAGAACGTCCTGGTATGATCCGAGCATTCAATGCCCGACAAGCCTTATTACACAATCGCTATCGTGAAAGAGCTCATTATCACCTCAAGCGTCAAGAATGGTTGGACGGGTTGTTTTGTGCGATCTACTTACAAATCATTGCACGACCTATGGCACTCCCCTTGCCTATCGGAAACTTAAAACCCATGATTCGCCAGCTTGCTCTCGATTTTAATGAAGTGACTGATGTCAAGGAAACCATACAATTCGTGCAAGACTTAAGTGCTTTGCTTCCAAGTAATCTCTCAGATATGCGAACAGCCTATTTAAAATCCTGGGATTTTTCACGTGCGCACGATGCTTCACAACAGCTCTCAGAAGACCACATGTTCACCAGTGAGAGAACACAAGAAATGAAAGAGCAAAAAAATGCTTATGATGAGACCATGCCTGCTTGGCATCAAGAGCAAGAAGATGAGGGCAATAATTTTCTGCAATTTGATTTGGAAGAGGGAAAAAAAGCAGATTTAATGGGGGACGGTGTACGCCAAGGTGAAGATGGCGATCAAGCCTTTGGCACTGTCCAAGGTCAATCCCAGGATGTAGGGAACAATCAATTCGATGCGAGTCCTCTCATGAAACAAGAAACAAAACAACAAGGTTCAGATCAAGCACAGCAAGGCTACTCAGATGTGAATAAACGAGCCATTGCCCAAGAAGCTCAGGTGCACAAACCTTCAGCTCAAGAAGCAACGATGTATCAACATATGACTCACGCTATTCACCCTGTCCAAAAAACTTTACAACGTTCAATTAAGAAGATCATCGAACAAAAGCAAAACGCCACCCGTCATGATCTGTACTATGGCAGACTTGGAAAACAACTCTTAAAAGTGATCACTGAAGATAATCCTAGACTTTTTATAAAAAAGCATGCCGAAAGCAAAGATTTAGATGTTGTCTTTTCACTTTTAGTTGATAACTCCGCTTCCATGTACGATAAAATGACGGAAACACATAAAGGGCTTGTCCTTTTTCATGAAACATTAAAAGCCCTGCATATCCATCATGCCATTACTGGATTTTGGGAAGATGCGCTAAAAGCTAATCAAAACAACCAACCCAATCTATTTAAGCATGTTATCACCTTTTACAACTGTTTCCAGAAATCGGTTGGAGCAAACATTTTACAACTGGGACCTGAAGAGGATAATCGCGATGGTTTCTCAATACGCCACATTGCCAAACAATTATTACAACAGCCTGAAAAACGAAAAATACTTTTGGTAATTACTGACGGTGAGCCTTCAGCCTTTAATTATGAAGAAAGAGGAATGATAGATACCCACCAAGCAGTGGTAGAAACTCGAAAAAAGGGCATCGAAGTCATCGGTATTTATCTAGGCACTCGTACCTCCCCAGCACGAGAAAAAGATGCAATGAAGAAAATCTATGGCAGATCAAACCTCATCATTCCAGCCATTGAGGAAATCCCTGCTGCTATGGCTCCACTACTCAAAAAACTTATTTTAACAACAAACATGTCACACTAACTAATTGAGATAACGCTAATTTTGTTATATCGGCAAGCATCACCACGGAAGATAATGATTCACGTGAAATGAGGGCATCTTAGATGCCCTCACTGTTTTATCCTTTTTTATTTAGGACAACCATGGATTTCTCTTCAATAGTTTGCCCTTATCAATTATTTTATCCGTGAATAGACTAAAAATAATGTAGGCAATTAATGACAAGGCAACGGGTAAGACAACTGGGTCTACCCCGAACGGTTCAGCAATGATACCTTGATCCACTAAAAGCTGTATGACCAAATATAAGCTAACCCCAGTAAGGATGGAAGCCAGAGCCCCGTACTTGTTACCCTTTTTCCAATACAAACCAAATAATATCGGCCAAATAAAAGCAGCCTCCAAGCCACCGACCGCAAACAAATTCAACCAAATCAATAGATTAGGTGGACGAACAGCCAAAAGAAAGGCGACAACGCCAATAACAGCCGTGATGGTAAAACTCCACCGCTTAAGCTCTACTTGACCCATACTTGGGCGAACGTAATTCAAGATAATGTCTTTAATAATGGATGAACTTATAAGAAGAAGAAATGCATCGACAGCTGAGATTATGGCAGCCATTGGTGCAGCTAAAACGATACCTGCAAGCCACGGAGGTAAAATTTTCACCGCTAACAAGGGCATGATTGTATCTCCATCGGTGACCCCTGGTATAAGCGTCCGAGCAAACGCACCGATAAGAGTCACTCCAATCATAATCACACCAACCATGACCGTTCCAATAATAATGGCACGGTGCAAGGAACGTGAATCCTTATAGGACATTGCACGCACAATAACTTGTGGCAAACCCACAATCCCTACACCTACAAGCAACCAAAAAGACGTCACATAAGCTGAAGAAAGTTGATGATGCGGTCCATAAGGTGTGATCAACCCCGGATCAATCGTTCTCATGCTCTCAATGATGTGAGGCACACCCCCACCAGCACTAATGGTGCCAATGAGCAAAACCATCGTCCCCACCAACATGATGGTCCCTTGAATGGTATCCGTCATGGCTACCGCACGGAATCCACCAATAACAACGAAAATAAGAGCCGCTAATGTAAAAATAAATAACGCACTGATATAAGGTAATCCCGTAATCGACTGAATGAGCCTACCACCTCCTACCCATTGCGCTGCCATAGCAGAAAATAAGAAAATGACAATGCTCACAGCTGATAAAATAGCCACCCATTTGCTTTGGTACCGTGTTTTTAAAAAGTCAATGATTGTCACTGCCTTCATTTGTCTGGAAACAATCGCAAACTTTTTACCAAGGATCATCAAGGTAAAATAACCAGTAACCACTTGAGTAGATGCTAACAGCACCCAGCCTAATCCCATGTTATATGCTACCCCAGGTCCACTTAAAAAGCTGCTGGCTCCCCCATAGGTTGCCACCATTGCCATAGCTAGTATAAAGCCGCCAAGCTGGCGATTACCCAGGAAATATTCCTGTAAAAAATCAGAAGAGCCTTTCACGTACCTACTCGCATACATCCCAACAAGAAAAATAATGGCAAGAAATAAAAATAAAGTGACAACAACCCATAAATTCATTCTTCTTCTCTCTCTTTCGTATCACCAAGCGGAATATCTTTAAAGATAACCGTGACAATGACAATAACAAGACCTGTTACAACAATAAATCCGACAATACAGCTATAAAAAAACCAAGCTGGAAAACCCCATATGTAATGATAATGTGATAGTGGCTTTGACCCTAACCCATAGGCAAACGCATACCACCAAATAAAGTTAAACACTGCTATCCCTACGCCGATCCATGCTTCACGATGAGCAATTGTAAAGCGTGCATCCTGTTTGTTTTTTCTATGAAACACGAACTATACCACCTTTTATCCATCAAATCATTTCTATTATAGCACGCTCACTCCCCACAATCAGCCCTAACAGAGCAAGCACTTTTTAAATTTCTTCACTTGCTTGTAAAAAATGCATTCCCATTGACTTGTTTTTAGAAAAGGCGGTATCACAGACTAAACTTTTTATTCTATCTTTTCCCATAAAAAAGGTAGAATAAAAAACTCTTCTACCCTAAAATTTGAGACGACTTATGTTTCGTCTTCTACTATGAAAATCGCCCTGACTGTTTCGATAGTGCCATTATCATATAAAAAGCATATTCTATGCCACGTAATGTCGTCTCATAGGTGATTCCCCAACCCTCAAGCCAAGAAAATAGAAGGCCTAGTCCGATGGCAAGGATGGGCAAATACCTTTTAGAAATCTTTAGTGCTCTATGAATTGCATATAAGACAAAGGCAAGGGCCACGTAGACTCCAAAATGAATCGTCAATAAGTCTCCCATCGCCAAGTCCACCTTTTTAGCTTATCAGGTCATTCGATACGCCTAATGATATGCGTAAAGGATGTCCTTATTTTCATTGTATGCTGATAACACAACCATTGATTGGATGGTGAACTACTGTAAATCCTCGCCTAAATTATATAAATTAGTTATTTAGTCAATGCCATTCCCCCATTTGCAACATAGACTGTAGAGAATAGTAAAGCAAAGGAGTGATTTCATGAGCTATGCAGCTGGCGGTGGTTATGGACATGGCGCCAACGGTTTCGCCTTGATCATTGTCTTATTTATTCTTTTGATCATTATTGGTACAGCTTACGTATGGTAACACACGAGAAAAACCAGGCATTTGCCTGGTTCTTTTACCGTTATCCATCACATGGTTAGGGATGTAAACTCTATCACTTTTTTTCATTGAATTTCTAAGTCCAATGGCACAAACTATTTGAGCCGTGAGAGTTCCTTTTAACTTTACCTATCTCATTTTAAAATGTCATTAAAAAAGTAGTCCACACTCATTTTCTTAATGTGAACTGCACCCCAAAAGTTAGAGTGACACTCTAACTTTTGGGGTGTTTATTTATGACTAAATATAATGAATCGTTTAAGATGAAGGTAGTAAAAGACTATCTTGAAGGAACATCTAGCTATCAACGCTTAGTTAAAAAATACGGTATGAAGTCCTCTCAACAGATCAAGAACTGGGTGAAGAATTATAAAACATATGGACTAGAAGGTTTGAAAAGAAAGACACATCATCCTATCTATACGGTTCATTATAAGCTAGATGTGCTCAACTTTATGAAAAGAACAGGCGCTTCAGTAGCCGACACAGCCCTCCAATTCGGGCTAACAAATCCTTCTATGGTAGCAGCGTGGAAGAAAGCTTTTATGAACGGTGGTGCAGAAGCTCTAAAAAGACAGAAAGGACGAGCTCCCATGTCTGATCATGCTAAGAAGAAAACAAAGAAGTCTTCGGAAGAAGACAGGGGCGATCAACATACACTGGAACGAGAAAATGAATTGCTTCGTTTAGAGGTCGCCTACTTAAAAAAGTTGCACGCGTTTCAGATGGATCCGGAAGGCTCTCTCGAAAAGCACAAGCAGCGCTATCATTCGAACTCAAAGAAAGGTTCCGATTAAAAGATATCCTACCGTTGGTAGGGATACCAGAGTCCTCTTACCATTATCATATAAAAAGGATGCAGGAGCCCCATCCTGATCAAGCATTAGAAGCGTCTATTCAAATCATTTTTGATGAGCATGATGGGAATTATGGGTATCGTCGCATTCACTTAGATTTAAAAAACAAGGGGTGGCAAGTCAATCACAAAAAAATTCAACGTCTCATGAAAAAACTTGGGTTAAAAGGTGCTAAGTTCACACGAAAATCCCGCAAATATAGCTCTTACAAGGGGACTGTTGGGACCCTTGCCAAAAATCGACTGCATCGCCGTTTTGACACACCTGTCTGTCATCAAAAATTAACAACAGATATGACGGAGTTTAAGTGTTTAAATGGGGTGAAACTCTACCTACATCCCATTATGGATCTCTTCAATGGTGACATTCTGTCGTATGGCATAGGGAAACGTCCCACCTTAGAACTCGCCCTTCACCCTCTCGGGGAAGTGCTTCACATCATCAAAGATGTCACCTATAGAACAACGCTTCACTCGGATCAAGGATGGCAGTATCAACACCAAAAATGGGTTAAAACATTAAAACAAAACCATCTCTTCCAGAGTATGTCCCGTAAGGGAAATTGTCTGGATAATGCGCCAATGGAGAGCTTCTTTGGGTTATTGAAACAAGAAATGTATCATGGAGAGCCTCTCTGTACGTTCACAGAGTTAAAAAGAAAAATTGAAGCCTATATCCATTACTATAATACGAAACGTATCAAGAAAAAATTGGTGGGTATGAGTCCCGTTGACTACCGGATTCATACTCACCAATCACCTGCTTAATAATAAACTCTAACTTTTAGGGGTCGCCTCAATGCGTACCACTCTTTTTAATTAAGGGAACCTTTATTCCAATCACTTTTAAACGAATCTTTATTTTGTAGCAAACGTATCCTCTAAGGGATACGGCTCTGCTTTAACTTGTTCATCAATGACCTTGTAAACATCCACTAAGGATTGCGCAACCCCTACATGATCCTTAAACGAAATATGACTCGGCTTAAAATGAACAGGTGAATCAATACCTACAGCGGCAGCAAGCCGGAATAACCCTTGTCTAAGACTAAGGACATAATTGACAACACGCCACTTTTTCTCATCAATGACTAGGGCGCTTTGCAAGTGAGGATCTGTAGTCGCAACGCCGGTTGGGCACATATTTGATTGACAGCGCAACGCTTGAATACAACCGACGGTAATCATAAAACCTCGTGCAATATTGATAAGATCCGCACCCATTGCCAAAGCAATGGCAATCCGATCAGGAGTAATCATTTTTCCAGAAGCGATGATCTTGATGCGATCACGAATGCCAAATCGACGCAGAGTAGCATCCAATATCGGCAATGCCGAGCGAATAGGCAATCCCACACTATCAATCAGCTCCTGATAAGAAGCTCCTGTTCCACCTTCACCACCATCAACTGTAATAAAATCTGGTGATTTTTTAGTTTCTTTTATCGCTGCCGCCAAATCGAATATAGCGTTATTGCTCCCAATAACAAGCTTAATACCAACCGGTTTACCTGTATGTTCTCTTATTTTCTCTATCCAGTCCAACATCGTATAAGGATCACCGAACTCCTTAAAGCGATTGGGACTATCAATCGCCCGCCATGGTTCAACCTTACGAATTTCAGCGATTTCTGGCGTGACCTTTTCTCCATCTATATGCCCACCACGCGCCTTAGCACCCTGTGCCAATTTTAATTCAAAGGCTTTAATCTGTGGAATTTCGCTTTTTTTCTTTAACTCATCCCAATCAAAGTTCCCTTCATGATCTCGAACCCCAAACAGTCCGGGACCAATCTGCATGATGATGTCGACCCCTCCTTTTAATTGATAAGGTGAAAGACCGCCTTCTCCAGTATTCATCCAAGAACCCTTAACCATCCCTAGACCTTCTGACAGAGCAGTGACGGCATTCTGTCCAAGCGCCCCATAGCTCATCGCTGACATTCCGATTAAACTACGGATTTCGAATGGTTCCCGTGCAGATTCCTTTCCAATGACAATGGTATCATCTTCATGCAAAAGATAGGCCGGAGATTCATCATTAACCAACCGCTCCTTTCGAAACCCAAAAAGCGAATCCTTAATGAGTAAATATTTTCGTGTCTTAATCTTCGTTTGTTCATCCATTTTCATCTCATCCATCTGTTTCGGAAAGAGATTATTTCGTACAAAGTAACCTTCTTTATCGAAGTCCCTTTTAGAACCAAACCCAATGACATCACGTTTGTACTTTGCTGTTTTTACAATATGCTCAAAGTCATCACGATTAAAGGGCTGCCCTTCCTTATCATTATTAAACCAATATTGACGCATTTCTGGACCAATCGCCTCAAGGAAATAACGCAGCTTACCGATAATTGGGTAATTGCGTAAAATAGGATGCATTTTCTGCGTGCGATCGTGAAAAAACATTGTAAGCAACATAATGAACAAAGTAATGACAAGCACGGCAACGACAACAAACCCAATAATTGTAAATATATGTGCGAGTGGCAAAGATATCTCTCCTTTTTCTTTCGTAAACTTATCTTAGTTTTACCAAAAGTTATCTGCCTATTCTCTCTTACTTTCGACGCACAGGATGTGCTAGCTTCTACGTTGGTACACGGACGTGCCACATTTAGCCGAAATTCCTTCATCAATACTTTCTCGCTTCAGAATACTCGCTTTCCAAAAATAGTCCTCTTAAATAGAGATCACAAATCCACTACAGCAACCTACTTCGCTTTCCGCGGGCAATGCCTCAACTCTTAGTGTTCCTCTATCGTGTCACACCAAGGATTTTCAGCTGTTGCTTTTCCCGCAGGAGTCTGCGTAGGTTGCTTCCGCTAATGGTAGAACGGATGATAATTCCTCAAGTCAATGAAGGCAAGATACCCTAGCCTGTTTTGCTTATTCGTTTTCGTAAAGATATCGTCCATATTCAAATGGGTGGGAGCGAAAGAAGCAAGACTCCTTTAAAAACAGCATGCCTCAAAAATTATACTTGGGAAAACTATTTATTAAAGAACTTCAGAACATCCGTGTGACAACGCTGGGTTAACACATCCCTTGCGTCGGAGGAAGGCGAGCATTCTGAAGCATGTCAATTAACCTTTTCAACGCTATAGACTTCACTAAAAAGAGTGATACCTACCAACATGTATTGGCGAGTATCACTCTTTTCAATAACTGGGTTATGTCCCAGCCTCAATTCATCTCTTTCATTCAATTTTACTTGGACTTCTTTAAAATTCTTCTCCTCCTCAAAAACAGGTAACAATGAATCAAACTCCTGTTTTTTTACAGATACATATAGGCAAAAAAGAGTATTGCAATCACAAAGCGATAAATAGCAAAAGGAACCAATCTGATCCTTTGTAAGAGTTTAAGAATGAACACAATCGCCAACATGGCAACAATAAACGCCGTGACAAAACCTGTAAGAAAAATAGGCAAATCGCCAGCACTTAACGTGCCAATACTCTTATATAAATCAAGCCCTGTTGCACCAATCATGATTGGCACAGCAAGAATAAAGGAAAATTCAGCAGATGCTTTATATCCCGCTCCCACAAGCAGTCCACCTGAAATCGTGGAACCTGAACGAGAAAAGCCTGGCCATAGGGACAAACATTGGAAAAGACCAATTTGAAACGCTTGTTTATAAGAAAGCTGATCAATCACCTCAGTCCTGCCTGCTTTTCTTCTTCGATCAGCAAAGATGAGGAGAACACCACCTGCAACGAGACCAATCAAAACGGTCAATGGAGAAAATAAATACGTTTTAATGATGTCATGAAGGATCAACCCTAGAATCACCGCTGGAATGGCTGCGATGATAATATGTAATAAATTAAGTGGATGAGATGTTCTTTTCATTTTGTAGAGACCGAACAAGCTAAGAAACCTTTTAAAGTACAAGACCACCACGGCTAAAATCGAACCGAGTTGAATAAAAATTTCAAAGGTCTTAGCTTTATTTCCTGTAAATCCAATAAGGTCACCAACGAGAATCAGATGACCTGTAGAAGAAACGGGAGCGAATTCAGTGAGTCCTTCCACAATTCCCTCAATAATTGCACTCAGTGTATGCATCGACTAACCTCTCTCCATCTTCAACTATCTTATTTTTTTAATTAAATTTTATCATACAAAATCTTTGGAGTCTCCTTAACTTACTAAAATAAACGCTTACTCTTTAATCGCTATTTAATATATATGATTTCCACCTATATCTTTTGACAAGTGTCTCTTTAAAAGACTGAAAAACGAGATTTCAGCAGACATCATTTCAACATTGCCTATTTTCTTTTATGTCTTATGTATAGCTCTTTCTCTCTGCATTTAAGAAACAAAAATCATACAACGACTATTAGCAAAAAGTGCATTCCACCATGTAATAAAAAGAACACTTCTTATATCATTCGAGTATGACACAGTGCAAAAGGGGGGTAGACATCTGATTTAAACCTTATCCGTCTATTTCTGCCTCCTCATATGCTAACCATCTATCGTCTTTAAGGAGCCTAGCCTAATTTTTTTAACGATGATAGATGCCCATAGCATCTGTTTGCTACGTGCGTAAACTAAAAAGTGAAAGCATTGAAGGAGGGATAGCGAATGGGATATTCAGCTGGCGGTTACGGAGCTGGCTTTGCCTTAATCGTCGTCTTGTTTATCTTGTTAATCATTGTTGGTACAGCCTACGTCTACTAATCGCTCAAAGCAATGCGTAAGATCCATTCATCTTTCAGAACAAGGAGGGAACCCAATATGTCCTATGCAACTGGCGGTGGCTACGGAGCTGGCTTTGCTCTGATCGTTGTCTTGTTCATTCTTTTAATCATTGTCGGCGTATCTTACGTTTACTAACAGGCAGACAATCATTGTATTGTTCAATGTTGGCACATCCAATGTAATGTGTTGAAAGAAGTAGGTGTCCCCAAAAAGCACATGCTTCAGGGACACCCACCTTTTCTTTGATTTTTCTTCCTTCAAAATACTCACATCCTAGAGTTTTTATCCAAAAGTAAAGAAGCAGATGATGCTAGCCAAACAATCTGCTTCTTTATGTACTCATTCCTCTTTTTCATGTCCCCAATAAACATATCGATGATGGTGACCAAAATCATAGCCTAATTGACTTAATTGTTCCATACGTTCATCCAGGTGCTTCAGAATTCCATTACCAAACATCGCGTGGATGCTATTACTTAGAAAAAGGTCGATTTATACGTGAAAAGGGGTTACGCTTTGCTTTAGGAATCACGCCATCTATACATTTCACACACTTAAAATTTAAGTGGTTTCAGCTTTGCCTCGATAGCTTTCCGATTAGGCTCTAAAAAAGGAGGTAAAGCCAAGGTTTCTCCTAAGTGCATCACATCTTCATCTGTCTCAAAACCCGGTCCATCCGTTGCTAGTTCAAGTAAAATACCATTGGGTTCTGTAAAATAGAGCGAGTGGAAATAAAAACGATCCACATATCCTGAAGTGTTGAGACCATATTGTTTAATCCGCTTTATCCATTCTTGCAGCTCTTCATCACTCGTCACTCGAAAAGCAATATGGTGTACACCCCCTCTACCTAAACGTTGGCGAGGTAAATGCTTCCGTTCTTCAAGATGTACCTCGGCACCTGTACCTCCCTTGTCCATTTCATAAACAAAAATATCCGGCTCACCTACACTATCGGAGGGATAAGAACCCTTTTTTATCAACTGTAAAACGTCGGTTAAAACTCGCTCTGTCGCCTCCCTATCAGGGACCGTTAATTTGACAGGACCAAGACCAATCACACCGTATTCTCTTGGAACAGGGCTTTTATCCCAAGGATTCCCACCTAGAACACCCTTTACGTTCGTTTCATCCGATACGAGGACAAAACGCTGACCTTCTGGATCCTTGAATCTTAAACTCTGACGACCATATATCCTTGTAGTTTCACCATGTGCTACATTCATCTCCTTAAACCTTTGTTGCCAAAAATCTAACGCCCGATCATTTTTTACCCTTAATGCTTGTTCTGAAATACTATTATTCCCATCATGATTACGAGCCGCCATAGGTATTTCAAAAAATGTCACTTCGGTTCCAGGGCTTCCTATTTCATCACCATAAAAAAGGTGATAAACAGATGTATCATCTTGATTGACCGTCTTCTTTATTAAACGCATACCAAGAATTTCCGTATAAAAATGCATATTTTCCACAGCATTTGCCGTAATAGCAGAAACATGATGCAGACCTTTTAATGGCATTACTCCATCCCCTTTAACAGTCATTATAAATCCGAGGATTTCTCATTCCTACATAAACTTTCCCCAAATACACTTAATTAAACTATCTTGAATTAAAAATAATTGATGCGCATGATTTTGTCAATGCCTACCTTCCATAAAATAGTGATCACCACCATTTACCCACCCCTTATAAGCCTATACATTCCTTAGTTCGCCATCTATCGCAAGCCGTAATCCGAGTTACACATCCAGATTTTTCACTAAAAAACACCTTATGCATAGTGTGTAGATATAGGAGGAATGCCTATGCATCTTATAACGATTTTACTTATTGGTATCATTGCCAATATTGATAATTTTGCTATCGGCAGTTCATATGGACTTAAAAAAATAAACATATCCTTCACATCAAACTTCATCATTTCATTCCTTTCCATGTTCTTTTCATTTCTTGCTCTTCTGGTAGGAAACTGGATGACACATTCAATAACTATTGACTTTGCTAATGCACTAGGCGGTTGCCTACTATTCATCATTGGTGCCTTTACCATTGCCAGTACTTTCTTTGAAAAGTCTAGATCATTTACCAAAAGTCCATTTCCCTTCCTTAAGGTACTCTATCATCCTAAAAAAGCTGACCTAGATGATAATCATAAGATCAGCACAAAAGAAGCTTTACTGTTGGGTATTTCCCTTGCGTTAAATAGTATCACCACCAGCTTCAGCGTTGCATTAACGGATTCTTCATTTTTAATCTATACACTCTCAATCGGTATATTTTCCTATGTATTTATCATTTTTGGAATCAAAATCGGTGAAGTTTTACAGGGTAAACTATCTGGCTTAGAGTTAATGGCACCTTTACTCTCAGGATTTCTGCTTATATTCATTGGCTGTTTGGAGATATCCACCTAAAATGCAGCATTCCTAAAAAATAAAAAGAGATAAGTCACAAGGACCTATCTAAGGGGGGAAGTAAACATCTTAAGTTAACGAACCATTTCACTATAACATGGGATATAAACAAACGAGTAAATTATAAAAAATTCACATATTCTTGTCCACTGAATGACAACCTTAGGAAGAGATCCTCTTCTATCATGAGGACCCTCACTAAACAGGCTCATTTTCTCTCTTTTTTAAGAATGGATAAAAAACGAAAGGTTTCAAGGGCCAAAAGCATGCCACAAATCCACACTGCACTAAATACATAGCCCGCAACCAAATTGCTTGGTAGCATATGAAAGTATATGCCACTGATAAAATAGCTCACTAGAATCATGACAAAAAACAGGCTTGTCATCACGCTAAATTGGTAATTGCGATGATGGCGAATTAACATAAACAAAAAATAACCAAACGTACAAACTAAATACATTGACGGCGTATCAGGGAAGCCTGCATTGATGTGGATACCATGAAATAGAAATTGAAAGAGCCAATGAATTCCTTTAGAAAAAACGAACAGACCAATTAAAGTGACGGAAAAGAAGATAAGCTCCAAACCAATGTGCTTCTTATTGAGCGCTATTCCAATAATTGTTAACAAGACAATACTCCCTAGTAGGATCCAAGAAGAAAGATAGTGAATCCCATTCATAATCTCTTGCCAATGTGTGTTAAATAATGAAAAAACAATGGTATTAACAATGGTATTAAAATGAACAAATTCATTGCTGATAAAATTTTGAATAATCCCCACCATTAAAGTAAAAAATGTCACAAATAAAGCTAGGATCGTCAAAATGAGTAATTTTATTTTTAAAAAGCTTTTAAACCGTTTAAACGTTGCATCAAATATGAGCCACAAAGCCTCTTTGAGATATCTTCGATTCGTTTTTAAGACAAAATAACAAAGCACAATGATACCGATAAAAATGATGACCAATACCAACCACTTTTTGATTTCGCCCGCATATTGCTCCCAAGCCGGTCCCAAAGTATAGCCTAGGAAGATGAAGGTAGCTACCCACAAAAACAAGCCAATGTATGAAAAAATCATAAACTGCCGAATAGGCAATTTAATGACACCTGAAATAATGCTGGCAATATGACGTATACCAGGAATAAAAAATGAAAAAACCAACAAGATTTTCCCATATTTTTTATACCATTTTTCCATTGTTTCCATTTTTTCCGGTCCCATGTGTATATAGTGACCATATTTTTTAAAAAAGGGAGTGCCTAATTTGTAACCAATCCAATAGGAAACGGTAGCACCAACCGCAGCACCGCACCCTGCAAAAAAAGTAACAAAAATAATATTCATTTCACCTTGAAAAGAAAGCACGCCCACATAGCTCAACAATGCCTCATTTGGAATCGGAAGAATGATGAGTTCCAACATTAAAGAAAAAAATATTACGATATAGCCGTATTGATTTAATAAATGCATTAACTCCGTCATACCCATACTCCCAACCCACATTTTGATTACTTAGTATAACATCATCATTACCATTAGTTTACTATAAAATGTCCTGTATAACTTTAGGAACAGCTCTACTCTCTGAAACACTTGCCCGTTACGCTCTAATCTTGCTTCATAAATCTGCGCCACGCACAAATGACAAGTATCTATAATAATTTTAAGATATTTTCATTTTACCGTACTTCAAGGCACAATCTTATCTCATTTTTAAATATAATGTGTCTTTATTTATTATGGAAAAAAAATAATAACACGCCAAACTTTTAGGTATATTGTGGATTTTTGAAAATAGTTTCATTCGTCCATACAGATTTTTTTCCTTAACATATTCTGTATTATCAACTGATTAGGGGGTGAAAAAACATGAGCTATGGAGTTGACGGAGGATATGGTGGCTTCGGTAATGGTTTTGCCTTAATCGTCGTCTTGTTTATCTTGTTAATTATTGTTGGTGCTGCCTACGTTTGGTAAGTGATCCTTTAATATCCCCTAACCTATATATGCTTTCTAGATTCATTGTGGGCATCCTCATATACGGATGCCCATGGCTGTTTTAAGACCCTTTTACACTAGCTCAACTGCCAAAAATGACCTGCTTCTGCACCAACCTTACTCATGCTTAGACAGCTACTCAAAAGAGGGTCAGTCATTATCAGCATAGGCTGCGCACCAGACATTTCCATACTCACGTCCCAGCTGAGACAATGATCATCCCAAAAGACATTGGCTATTGACCTTGTAGACATCCAAAGGGATCCACTCATTCATCCATTTTTGGCGCTGGGATTCTCCCTCACACCTTAGATACCTTCCCTAGGCACTCCCTTAATTCAATGCTTTTTCTTACACATTATCAAAAACAACCCACTCCATAAGAAGTGGGTTACTCGCTTTCACGCATGCCTCCCTCTTATCTTTCAAGTCTTAGACTTGCTAGAATTGGCACTGTTTGGCCATAAACCAAAGTTGCCGAGGCTTCAAAGGGCCAGGTCCCTCCACCTCTCTTAAATAAGAAGATGTTCCGTGATGTCAACTGTCCCTACCATTTTAAACATGTCTATTACAAATTATTTTTTCGTCAGCTATCCGTCAACAACTGCCGGATTATTAAAAAACATGACCCCTCGTACTACTTGCGAGAAACCATGTTATTCATAGATTTATGTATGGTGACCCGTATAGGGCTCGAACCTATGACCTCCACCCTGTCAAGGTGGCGCTCTCCCAGCTGAGCTAACGGATCATTTAAAAGGACAACTATTAATATACAGGATTAATAACCAAGCGTCAATAACCAGCCTTCATTTTCTTATCTAGAAAAAAGCTAGGGTGTCTACAAAGGTTTCCCCTTTGAAAACACCCTCTTCATTCTGTCCTTGCATCAGGGGCCGCTATTAAAAAAACCAACCAGGCGCTTTGCGTTCATGACAAAAGTCACAGTGTCCAGGATAACCTGAGTCTACGACAACGTTGCGTTGCACAACTTGTGGAATATGTCGAGGTACATTGACAATGTTTTGGCGGTTTACTATTTCAACGGGATGAATGACCGGAACCACACGAGGAGTATAGAAATCTCTAACGATTTGTCGCGGGTCGCAAAATATTGGATGTTGTTGATGCCCCATATGAAAATCACCTCCGTTATATATAATGAATGTCAAGCCGTTCTGTACACTGACAATCCCCTAAGTCGTTGATAAATGTGCATTATCCCATAGACACTATAGTTTAAATGGTTAACTCATACCTTTTTCGTGTGCATCAGCAACCCGAACCTGCTTGCCGTTCTTTCTCTTCATATTCGTCACGGATATGATGAGCCAAGCGACTTGATGCATTGGCAGCTATACTAGCAACAAGATCATCTAAAAAGGTATGAACAGCACTTCCTGCCTTAGAGTCAAGCTGTTTAATGATGCCTATTTTTGCTTTATCTAAATGACCATAGGTCGTGACGGCAATGCTGCCATAGCCAAAAACAGCCCCGATTGCAATGGTCTCATCAACACCAAATAAGCTCTCATCATCCTCCACAATGGATTGTAACGGTTCAGACAATAACCCTTTTTCAGCTAGTTTATCGAGCTCGACCCCGACAAGAAGAGCATGCTGCATTTCTCTTTTTTCTAATACTGCTTCCACGCTCTCCAAACATTTTTCAAGCTTCAAATCAGGCTCATAAGGGGATTGCATTTCGTAAACAATTTCTGCGATATCCTTTAGTTCTACACCACGTTCTTTTAAGAGGTTTCGAGCCGCCTCATATACCTCACGGCTATGCACATGTTGTTTCATTAATAATCTCCCCTTCCCATACAACATTCCAATTTTTGAAAATAGTAACATACTACCTTATATTATACGTAAAACATTTCTATTAAAACTACCGTAAACACCTTTTTTTGTTTGTTAATTTTAAGAGAGTACTGATTTTTTATAATAATCTTTTTTTTAAAAAACTCTATCATTCCATCATATTTTTCCTTGTCCATCTATCTATGGTACAATGAGTCAAAGAATTGTATAGGAGATAACACGGAAGCATTACAACAGATTGTTGAAGATTTTATTTAAATCTCCTATCATGACTTGTATAATTATTTTTAAAGGAGGAAATGCAAATGAAATATGGCATTGCAATGTTTCCATCCAAACGTTTACAAGATGTGGTCGATTCATACAGAAAACGATATGATCCACATTATGCTCATATACCTCCGCGCATTATGCTAAAAGAACCATTTGAATTAGAAGAAGCTCAATTACCTACCACCATCAAAAAGATTCAATCCGTTGCTTCACAGATTGAACCTGTAAAGGTCGTCATTGATAAAATCCGTTCATTTCATCCTATCAGTAACGTTATTTATCTTAAAGTACAAAAGAACTCGAACTTAACAAAGCTACATTATCTTTTAAATGATGTAGACAGCGATTTCCAAGATCCTACCCATAAATTCGTACCGCACATTACCATTGCTGAAGGGCTTGCTGACCTCGAACACTCAGATATCCTTAATCGCATGAAAATGGTAGACTTTTATTATGAAGAAACCGTTGATTGCTTCCAACTTCTTCATCAATTAGACAATCACGTTTGGACAGTATATGAAACTTTTCACTTAAATAAAGGATGAAGCCTCGTGAAGATTATTGTTGTCGAAAATGAACGCCAATACAAAGACGCCCTTCAAGTCCGCAAATGCGTCTTTGTCGGTGAACAACATGTACCACTAGAACTCGAAGTAGATGAATTTGAAAAAGAGGCCACACACCTCGTCGTATACGATGATGATGCCCCGGTCGGCGCCGGAAGATTTCGCATTAAAAACACAGCTGCCAAGGTAGAAAGAATCTGTGTCCTTAAAGAAATGCGTGGGAAAAATATCGGCTTACACATCATGAGAAAAATCGAAGAATTGGCTTTAGAGCTCGGTCTAGACGAGTTGATTTTACATGCCCAAACCCATGCCCAAACATTTTATGAAAAGCTGGACTATCAAGTCACTTCCGATTTATTTTATGATGCCAATATTCCCCATGTTGAAATGAAAAAAATAATCTCTAAAAGGCCTTAAGCATCCTTTCATTTTGAATAAAAATGATGCCTCCTCGGGTAACCTAATAACAGGAGGCATTGGACTATGCATACGTATATAGAAACCACTATTGAGCTCTTGCTAGGTTTTTTTGCTCTGCTTATACTCATGAAGCTCATGGGACGCTCTTCAATCACCGAAGCAACGCCATTTGATTTTGTCTCGACTTTAGTACTCGGAGAATTTGTGGGCAATGCCTTATTTTCTAATGACGTTGATCCTTGGAAAATGCTATATAGTATCCTTTGTTGGGGCGTATTGATTCTTATCATCGATGTGATTACATTAAAAATAAATCGAACGCGTGCCATTTTCGAAAGCAATCCGTCCATTGTCATTAATAATGGCATTATTGATCGTGCCGTCATGAAAAAAAACAAACTGGATATGAATCGTCTTCAATCCATGCTTCGTGAAAAAGACATTTTTTCATTACGTGAAGTGGAATATGCCATCATCGAACCAAATGGCCAAGTTTCGGTCATTCAAAAGCCTATTTATGATTCTGTCAATAAAGGTGATCTTAATCTTTCCATTCAGTCCATCAGCTTACCTGTCACACTTATAAGCGATGGTGTCTTAATCAAGCAAAATTTTACTCTCATTGATAAAGAACCTGAATGGCTTGAAAATGAGCTTGAAAAACGCAATATATCTAGCATTCGTGATATCATGATTGCCGAATGGCGTCAAGGAGACGGCCTGTTCATTCAGACCATTTACCGTCCCTAATCCTCGCACTCGTTCATTATAAACCTTCTTACAAAACTAAGAAGCTGATTTGTCACCAACTTAAAAAAGGAAGCTGACTACTTGCCCTTATCGGCTTGTGAACATATCATCCACTCTCCTATGAGCGGAAGCAACCTACGAAGTACTCCTGTGGGAAAAGCAACAGCTGAAAATCCTTCGTGTGATACGATAATGAATTAATAAGGAGTTCTAGCGTTGACATGTCCTGTGCGTAGAAAAAAGAATGGTACCTACCAAATTGTATTGGAAAGTACCACTCTTTTCAATGACTGGGTTTTGTCCCAGCCTCTCTTATATCCACCCAAACGGAGGTCCTTGTGAAGGTCCCTGCTGACCTTCTGATTGCTTTTGAGCCTGCTCTCCTGCACCGTCGCTAGTCGCATCTTTATTAGATGTTTGTTCTCCTTGTTGCTCTCCTTGCTCCTTTTCATTACCTTCTTCTGCTGGTGTAGCAGATTGTGCTTGTGGTCGTTGCTGTGTTTGTGGTGGTTGCTGTGCTTGACGAACCGGAAAGCCCCAAAAATCTCGTGGAGGTTGTTGAAATCCACCTTGATTTTGTTCTTGTTCAGGCTGACCATCTGGCGTATTTTGATGAAGAACAATTTCTTTAGCATGAATGTGTAATGTATCAACATACAATTTTTTCGCCACCGGTTTCTTTTTTTCTTCAGACACATTTATCCCTCCTGAATTCGTTTCATGACACTATATGCGTTCATAATACAATTGGTATAGTTATTCTGCCTAAGCCTACTCTGACACATGGCATCTCTTTAAAAATTAATAAGAATCTGGTTAACTGCTTTCGATCGATAATTTTCTTCAGGAAAGTAGACAAAAATTTCTATGCCAATTTGCTCATAATATTTCGTTTCAATTGGAATTTGTAAATCGCTGATGATGATATGTCCTTCAGCTGCTAGTTTGAGAGGTTGTGTAGGATGAATCCAAATTTCACCACGCTCCTGTGCTTCTTCAGCCCACTCTGTATCTAAAAAAGCCCACTGCCATTTATCCTGTTCAATAGCTTCACTTTTAGGATTCTCCCATGACATAATTTTACCTTTAATAGTTGCCGCGTCACCTGGTGTAAATCGAAAACAAATAAACGGAGATCCCAGATCTGTTTGACCAATATTTTCAATGATAAGCTCTCCACGAATCATGCAGCGCTTCTCATGCACAACAAGCGCATAATCAATGAACGCTAACACACGTTGTACATCATTTACTGTTATTGACTCCGAATCCAACTCCGGCTCTTCATTAAGCCGTGTTTCCCCCTGAACCTTCAGACGCTTATCCATCATGCTTAATCGCCGCTTATAGATGCTAATTTCTTCTTCTTTTTCATTTAAATCTTTTTGTACATCTGCTAACAGCTTTTCGTACCCTTGAATTTTTTGAACAGCCTCACTTAATTCATACTCATAAGATCGCTCACGCTGCTTATCCAAGCGATCACGTTCATTTCGTAGCTCTTGTAGCTCTTGCTCTAGCTTCTGATGAGTTTGGCTATCATGCTCATAGCGTCGTTCAAGATTCTCGTATTTTTTCTTAAGCTGATTCAAGGTTTCTTCACATGTATCCTGTTGCTCCTGTTTTTCAGTAAAAACAGCAATTTGATGTTCTAAATGAGACACATGCTCCTTGGTAAAAATAAATTCTTTTTCAAGCTCCAATGCCTTATTTTTATAATATTTCTCACGATCTATGATTCTGGCGACGCTCAGTCCTTCTATGCGATCCTCCAAGCTCTCGCCCTCCCCACTGATTTCTCACATCTCTCCATATCCTATGAAATCCTAGGCAAAATGTTTACAGAGTATCTTGTACATTTTCAATGCAAAAATGAGAACATAAAGGAGGTCAGAATGAAAAAGAGCAGAAATATCCCGCCCTTCTTTTAAACTTTATATTTTAAATCATCGGCACTAGCACACTCCTCGATATCAAAAGAGCCTTCCAGAACACGAACAATATCTGAATCAAAAATAACACGAGGATGCCGCTGGAAACGATCATTAACAAGAATTAATTGGAATTGATCGTCCTTCTCACCCTCTACAAGAGCAAGATTAAAATCTAAACGACGACCATCTATGGTATGTCCTTCGCCACTGACAATAAGCTTCGTACGACCCTTTAATTCTTTACATTCAATACTTTCTGGGTCAAAGCTGTCTGCAACAAAGGTGAAATTCTTCAAGCCATCTTCACCATTACGGTCATCGAAGGTGAATTCAAAAACACTATCCACTAAACTGCCATTTGGACAAATATCGACCAAAACACTTGCTACGCCATTCTCTGTTGCTTCCTTCCCCGTTCTTCCTGCTGCCTCCCCAGCGGCTTGGTGTTCACAGTTTTTAGTTGGAAAAATGCTTGAGCATTGCTCAGGGAACTCCACTGGGGGACAGGAGGTGACAACATTTTCTGGTGCCGTCAAATTATTATCACGAGGTGCACAGAACTTAGCCAGGATCTCCAACTTCACTTCCGCTTCAACTTGAACATCGACACAGAAGGTGATTTGAAGTCGAAAGCCTTCAGGAACAGGATTGTTTAACAGCACGGTTCCTGATGAAATACGGCTAAATATTTTGGGAATTCTACAGAGAAGATCTGTACCCGTTGGAAAACAAAGAATGAAAGATTCCATCACTGCCGCATCCACGATAAAGTCTGTCACACATTCGCCATGACGATCAACAACCTCAATGTTTATATCTGTATTGAATAAAAGATCAACGAACTGTGCATCAACGAATTTACCACCTACAGGCACTATGACATCGCGTTTTTCTCCAACCTGTTCACAGAAGGATCCCTGATTTTCATAAAGCCGTGGATCACTTTTGTTTAATGGAAACAATGGTGGCGTTTTTGGCGTACGACTGGTGATTCTAAGCGGGCGACGATTAGGATCATCCATAGCGCTTTCTATGGCTCCTAACTGCTCCCTATTAAAGGTGACTGTCTTCGTAACCGTTAATGTATCTGTTACCCAATCATAGACCTTTGGAACCCGAATACACTCATCTTGTAAACTATTGCTTGCGGTCTGGGTATTCCTCGGTTTATCCATGCTACCCATACATACCTTCCTTTCCATTCAACAACGATCATTGTTAATTGTTTCATTACATACTATGGATATTAATACAAGAACGGTACACATCTCCTCGCCCATTTTCTGAAGAAAGACGGCTTTATACATGTCATTGACATCGACTCATAAACCACTCAAACAGCTATCAAAGCGCGATTTTCATAAACTGCTTAGCTGTCTACCTTTTTAGGGATTAGCTCCAACGCCTAATGGCATCACAGAACGATACCGCGGACAGGACGTGCATTGCATGGGATGAATGAAAGTGACATAGAGGCAGTACAACAGCGCTTGCAACATACTAGGCTACAGATCATTTATACTCCCCTATCAAACCGATCTTCCAGTCATTTTGTCATCCATTTTGACTATCAATTTTCCAGCCCTATTATCATTCACAAAGAAAATATGGGCTATCGCTATCAACTCAAACCTCTTAATGGGATTAATCCATGCTTAACCCATTACATTTACATTTGTTTCTCTAATGCCATGCCACAAGGTATAAAATAAAGACACCACCCGCCTCAAACGAGTGGTGCCTGTCTATCACGAACTTACACTTACAAAAACCAAAATCATCATTTAAATGCCAATTGCATGAAAACCACCATCAACATGTACTATTTCTCCGGTGATGGCTGTTGATAGCTCACTGAATAAGAAAAAGGCTGTATCCGCCACATCCTTCGTCGTGACAGATCGACGAAGCGGTGTGCGTTCTTCATTCATGCTAAAAATAGCATTAAAACCAGAGACTGCTTTGGCAGAAAGCGTGCGAATAGCACCTGCTGAAATAGCATTTACTCGGATGCCGTCCGGTCCCAAATCATTTGCCAAATACCTGACATTTGCCTCAAGCGAAGCCTTAGCGACACCCATCACATTATAATTTCTAACCACACGCTCTCCTCCCAAATAACTGATGGTAATAATGCTACCTCCTTCAGTCATCAGCGGGCGTGCTCCTCGAGCAATGGCAGTGAGCGAATAGGAACTAACATCTTGTGCAAGTAAGAATCCCTCACGACTTGTGTTCACAAATTCCCCTTCCAGATCTTCTTTATTGGCAAAGGCAACAGAATGTGCTATCCCATGCAATATACCAGCTTGTTCTCGAATCGTTGCAAATACATGATCAATCGCCTCATCATCCCTGACATCACATGGAATCACCAAATGGCGCTCAGAATCATCTAAGCCTTCAAGAAGCTTATCAATGCTTTTTTTCGAATGTTCTCTACCATATGTAAAAATGATACAAGCTCCAGCATTATGTAACATCTCTGCAATTCCCCAAGCAATACTGCGCTTATTAGCCACCCCCATGACCAAAAAATACTTATTTTCTAAAGATAAATTCATTTATTTTCCTCCTTTTATTATGAGCGGACAAACAATCCTAACCTCCATTGTACCATGAATTTCATACGATAGCCTGGCAGGCTTATCCTTTTCAAATTAAGGAAACACGCCTCCAAGATCATGACGGTTTCATGTCAATTTTCAAAATACGGTTTTCAACATTTAAACAATAAGCTATGCTAGATATGATAAAATAGAAAAGGCATACTAAAATACAGAACAGCCTATTTTGTGATGAAGGAACGGTCAAAAGTTATGAATAAAGACACTACTCATTTTACTTCAAAAATTGATTATACATTAATCTTCATTGTATTCTTACTCGGATGCATCAGCATCATAGCCATCTATTTTGCTCCCATTACGAGTTCAAATCTTACCGCTAAGGAATTTGTGGTGAGGCAAATCTTCTGGTATGTAATAAGCAGCTTATTGGCCATTGGCATCTTGTTATTCGATTATGAACGCTTTAAATGGATATCTTGGTTCTTATATGGTATTCTCATGCTACTATTGCTTGGACTCCTTGCACAAAAACACGGCGTTCCCGTACCTTTTGCTGCTGGAGATACAAGCGGTGCTTTTAGTTGGTATAATTTACCTGCCTTCGGTTCTCTTCAACCGTCTGAATTTATGAAGATAGATTTGATTCTCCTTATTAGCCAAATCATGATCAAACATCATGATTCACTTGTTGTTCAAACCACTCGTGATGACCTTAGATTGATAGGGAAAATTCTTGGCATCTCATTGCCTCCCCTCGCCCTTGTCTTACTGCAACCAGACCTTGGTACTGTTACCGTTTTCATAGCTATTATGGCCTCAATGTTGTTAGTAAGTGGTATTCACTGGAAGATTATTTTCGGCATGTTTGCAGTAGGTATACTTGGGATTATCTCAATCATCGTCAGTTACTTTATTAACCCAAAAATCATTGAATTTATCTTAAAAGCACACCAATTAGATCGCTTTAGAGGCTGGCTCGATCCGATTCACAATCAAAATAATGAAGGCTACCAGCTTATCCAATCGTTAATGACTATTGGTTCTGGAGAGCTCTACGGACAAAGTCCCAAAGTGATCAAAGATATTAGCCTGCCCGCAGGGTGGACTGATTTTATTTTTTCAACCATCAGCGGTGTGTTTGGCTTTATTGGTGCTAGCGTAACCATTGCTATTTTCTTTTTGCTCATATACAGGATTGTAAATGCCGCTTTAAAAACCCATGATCCTTACGGTACTTATATTGCCACAGGGATCATCGGTATGCTAACATTTACGATCTTTGAAAACATTGGAATGACCATTCAAATAATGCCGATTACCGGAATTCCTCTTCCTTTTCTCAGCTATGGAGGAAGCTCACTATTAACCAATTTCTTTGCCATCGGATTGATCTTAAGTATAGAAGCACGCTCACGACAATACATGTTTGATTAATTCAATTTACGATGTAACGTATCTGAAGAGGTATACAGGACAAAAACCCTCGTTGAATATAACAAACACACAAGGCATTGTTAACAATCGAGTGGCTACAATCCCAATGGATGTCCGCTACAGGACACGTGCTGTTCCAGCAGGAATCTCGCCTCTTTCGCTCCCATCTACTTGAGTGCTAGCACTTTCATGTTATAAGCACCTGCATATCTTCTGGAAGCGGACTTGTTACTTTAATCGGTTGACGAGTATATGGATGCTGAAATCTTAACTCCATACTATGGAGTGCCTGCCGTTCAATGGGCAGGGTGGAGCCTCCATAAAGAGCATCCCCAATCAACGGATGTCCTATATAAGAAAAGTGAACGCGAATTTGATGTGTTCTTCCTGTCTCTAAGGTAACAGCGACTAAAGAGCTACTCGACATCTCCTTAACAACCTCATAATGTGTCACTGCCTGTTTACCTCTAAAACTCACACAGCGCTCAATAATGCTCCCCTCTTTCCGATCGATGGGCGCAGAAATCGTCCCCTTATGTCTAGACAAATGACCATGGACAATTGCCAGATATGTGCGATATAATGCTCTTTCTCTTTGCATTCTGACAAACCAATCATGAGCTACGCTATGCTTAGCAAACAGAACAGTCCCTGTCGTATTTCGATCTAAGCGTGTGACAGGGTGAGCCGTATACGCCTTTTGCTGTTGCTGCAAATAATAGCTCACACCATTGGCCAATGCCTTTTGCCTATAATGATAGCCGGGAACTGTTGCCAAATAAGCAGGTTTATCAAGGATTAACACAAATTCATCCTCAAAAAGGATATTTAGGGGCATCTCTTCACTGCTTATTCCTTTTCCCATTATCTCGGGTGGGAATATCACCGTGATTTGGTCATTTTCCAAAAGAAGAGCTCTTACCGTTACTGGTGCCCCATTGACCAATAGCGCACCACCCCCGTGTTTCACTTTATTAATGGCTGTCCTCGATAGCCGCAATTCTTGAATTAAAAAATCTCTCAATAACGTCCCCGCCCTATCCTTCGAAACAATACGAAAAAAGGTTAAGGGCTCTAACATATGCTTCATATCTTACGCTCCCGGGTTAACCGCTGACAAACGATTCTCTGACACGCTTCCAAAACGGGAAGGGTCTCAAGCGAGCAAAGCGAACATGTTCCTTCGCCACATTGCATCGAATCGATTTAACATCCTTTTGCGTGAGAGACAGATGATCAATCGTTATATCAAAATTGACATCATTGACGGGATTTAATGTGCAGGTATGGTGTTCAGGCAAAACCAGTGGTGAACCAATGGTACGGAAAACACGATTATTAATGGATGCCATTTCTGCAAGTTGAATAGCTGAAAGGGAGGGATGGAGAATCGCACCATTTAGCGCTTTATTATAAGCCGTACTCCCCGTCGGCGTTGACAGACATAATCCATCGCCACGAAAGGTTTCAAAGCGATCCCCTTTTATAATCACATCGATAACCAAGCTGCCTTCCATACTTTTTATCGTGCACTCATTAAGAGCTAGATAGCGCTTATCAGGGACATCATCGTTAAAACAAATATTAACTTCTAATAAAGGGTATTCCACAACTTGAAATGTCGTTTTCGCAAGATGAAACAAAAGCTTTTCAACCTCTTCTGGCGTCCAATCCGCATAAAATCCCAGATGCCCCGTATGGACACCGACAAAAGCTGTTTCACTTAAACGGTCAACATAGCGATGAAAAGCATGTAAAAGCGTGCCATCTCCGCCTACTGAAATCACTATATCTGGCTCTTCTTCATCACAGGTTAAGCCAAATATATTGAGAGAATTATTGATTTGTTGCTTTATTCTATTAGATATCTCGTCACCTTTTGATTGAATGAAAAATTTCATTAAGCTCACCTTTTCAAACGTTTAATATTGTATTCATCACTATTTTTAGATGCAAAATGCTTCTGTGCCTCTTGAATTTCTCCTTTGATTTTCGACATTTCCTCATCTAAACGAAAGGCGGCCTCTGAAGCACGTTGCAGACGGTTCTGCACTTCCGTTGGCAAGCGCCCCTCATATTTATAATTGAGAGAATGTTCAATGGTTGCCCAGAAATTCATTGCTAACGTGCGAATCTGCACCTCAACTAAAATTTTTTGTTCCTTGTTCATCGTCTGCACCGGATATTCTACCACAAAATGATAAGAACGGTAGCCACTTGCTTTGGTTTCTGTTATATAATCCCGTTCTTCTACCACTAACATATCCTGCCGATCACGAATGAGTTGAATCACGGTTTGGATGTCATCGACAAATTGGCACATCATCCGAATCCCAGCGATATCTTGCATATCGGTGCTCAATTCATGCAAAGCAATATGCTTGCGCCTCGCCTTATCTAAAATGCTGGCAACCGGCTTGACGCGTCCTGTTACAAATTCTATAGGACAATGTTGCTTTACCATCTCATACTGTTCACGATAACCTCTCAATTTAATTTTCAATTCATCAACAGCCTGTTTATACGGAAACAAAAATAAATCCCAATCCATTAACAACCACCATCATTTCATCCGCTGTTTCAAAAAATTGTGAAAGTCATTCTACTAACCCTAACTTTTTCTTTTTATATATTCCATAAATGTTGTTTCCTTACACTCATTATGGCATAATCCAAGTAAACTTACCATTTCAAAAGAGGAACAAAATGAATCAAGAATTAGAAATTGAGTACAAACAGCTCTTAACTTCGTATGAATTTGCAATGCTTCTCAACGTTTTCCATATAGGAGACCGTGATTTTATCAAGCAGGAAAATACCTACTTCGATACATTCAGTTTCGATTTAAAAGCTGCACGCTCAGCATTGCGCATCCGCCATCGCCTTGAGCAATTTGTACTTACCCTTAAACAAACGGCTGAAGTAGGCATGATTGAAACGCATCAATCGCTTACCTCAGAGGAAATAGCAAATCTAGAGCATCATGGACAACTTCCGACCGGTGCTATTACCACCCGTTTAAACCAATTAGGTATCGAAAACATCATGCTTCAACGTCTAGGCACATTGACCACCTATCGTGCGGAATGTTCTTATCGTAAAGGCATGTTAATTTTTGACCACAGTCTCTACCTAGGGTTAGAAGATTTCGAATTAGAGTATGAGGTCCAAAACCCAGAGCTTGGCAAAAGAGTCTTTCTACAATTACTTCATGACCATCATATTGTCTCAACACCTACTAAAAATAAAATTGCCCGTTTTTTTGACAGAAAATTGGAGATCGGAGGTTCCTAACATGCAAAACATGCAAATGATTCAAACACTCATTCAACTCCAGGCTATGATGAAAAATTCATCGTCACCATCATTAGGAGATGATGCCTCTACAGATGATCTAGACTTTTCTAACCTATTGGACAGCCTCCTACAAGGGAACGATGAGGGAACAAGCACACTTTTTTCTAGTAATCCAGAATCATCCCTCATGACGCGCCTTTTATCCAATCCATTGAATAGCGCACCTTACATTAGGTTAAGCGTAGATCCAATGCCTATGAACATCCAGGCATTGCCACAAATGACGGCAGAGCCACTCAAGTCTTCTGCTGATTATGATCACTATATTAACGAAGCCGCCAAAATCTATGGAGTGGATCCAAAATTGATCCGTTCAATCATTCAGCATGAATCAGGGTTTAACCCTAATAGCCGTAGTCAAGCTGGAGCACTTGGTCTCATGCAACTCATGCCTCAGACTGCATCTAGTCTCGGCGTAACCAACCCATTGGATCCAGAGCAAAATATTTTGGGTGGAACAAAATATTTAAAAGAGCTATTAAATCGCTTTAATAATAATAAAACCTTAGCAGTGGCTGCCTACAATGCTGGTCCGGGTAATGTCCAAAAATACAATGGTGTTCCACCATTTTCTGAAACACAAAATTATGTTAAAGGAGTTCTCTCCACATATTATAGTTAAAAAAGTGCAATCAACCTCTTATTTTTTGTTAAAATAATGTCGATTATTTGCTCAAACCCATTGTACCTTGATACAATAAAGATATATAAAATAGATGCATCCTGTTTGTTATCGGAGGCACCACATGAAAAGTGAAAAATTTAATGCCTTTGAAGCCATTGGTGGTTCAGAGACACTGTGTCGTCTCGTAACGGCTCATTATCATTATATAGCTATTCATCCTGATTTAGCTCCTATTTTCCCTAAGGATTTAACAGAAACAGCTCGGAAACAGTACCAATTTTTAACCCAATTTCTAGGTGGACCTCCCCTTTTTTCTGAGGAACATGGTCACCCTATGTTAAGAGCAAGACATTTACCTTTTCCAATAACTCTAAAGCGGGCTGAAGCATGGTTATCGTGTATGAGCCAAGCAATGGATGACGTAGCACTCGACGATGGCTTGCGAGATACTATCTTTAAGCGTTTGACTCTCACCGCTCACCATATGGTTAACACGGAAGAACGTGACGGCGAGTAAGGAGATGATTGTATGTTATATAGCGACAGCTCCGCTTGCGAGAGCTCTTCAAATAAAAGCTGCAGTATTTCAAATACAGCAAATAAAAAACTAAAACCCATTGAAATTTACGCCTTTCTCAATCCGATCTGTCCTGAAAGCTGGGCAATGGAGCCCAACATGAAAAAATTAATCGCTGAATATGGACACTATTTTACAATGCGCACCATCCTTGGTTATGGCATTGATCATGCTAATAAATCGGCGCAATGGGGCAAAACAGCACAGATGCCTGAAATGCCTTTTAATGAGCATTGTCACGACGTTAAGTCTTGCTATAGAGCCTCCCTTGCTGTAAAGGCTGCTGAATTCCAAGGTAAATATGCGGGCGAACGCTTCTTGAGAGTCTTGCGTGAACAGCTCTTTATCGATACTCAAGATATTAATTCCGATGCAGTTTTTAATGAATGTGCCAAACGTGCAAAATTGGATTTAAGTGAGTTTAAGAACGATATGGAATCATCACGACCGATAAAAGGACTGCAATGCGATCGTAAAATTACCAATGAGATGGACGTGAATGAATTACCCACGCTTGTCTTTTTTAATAGTTATGACGATAACGAAGGTATTAAAATTGCTGGTCGCTATCCTTACAGTGTCTATGTCCAAATTCTCACTGAAGCTTTGGGAGAACAGCCCAAGAAGCAATTGCTACCTGATATTGAAGATTTTCTTAAAAAACACCGACTTGTCGCTACTCAGGAAATTGCCTTGGTCTATGATAAGGCGACAGAAGAGATTCTTAAGGAGCTCAAAAAATTGAGGCTAAAACAAGTCGTGACTCCTATTCACGTTAAGTATGGTACATTTTGGCGTTATATTAATAATACAACGGACTGCTGAAACAAAGCCGTAGATAATTCTAGGCTTTGTTTTTTATAAGAAAACCATTCTTCTACTGGCTTGACTATTTTTAACACGCCAACCATTCATAAAAGACCCATTCTGGGAATAAGCTGAGTATAGGATTGTCTAAGCAAAGTGTGGTGATCTCATGAAAAACGCCCTTATTTTCTTATCTATCGTTGCTACACTCATTGCCTTTTTCTTTTATCTTCTTTCATTAATGCAGCTTGAGCCGTTAACAATCTCCGGTCCTCTATTTTTCATCTCTCTATTGATCACCATTCGCTTGATTACCTATCGTAAAAAACCCACATTATAGCCCCTATCTAGAAGCAATGGATAGGGGCTTGGGCTTGTCTTTACTTTAAATCTCATTATTTTATTTTTTTATAACAAGAGCTTTTCCATTTCGTCTAAAACAGATTCAAATACTTTAAAGGCCTGTTTAATAGGTGTAGGAGATGTCATATCCACTCCAGCGCGTTTCAACACTTCAATAGGATAATCAGAGCTACCAGCCTTCAAAAATACCTTGTAGCGCTCTACTGCTGTCTCACCCTCATCAAGGATCTGCTGGGAAAGCGCGGCAGCAGCACTATATCCCGTCGCATATTGATAGACATAGAAATGATTATAGAAGTGAGGAATTCTCGCCCATTCAATAGCGATATCCTTGTCAACTGTCATGCCGTCTCCAAAGTACTTTTTATTTAAATCATAGTAAATCTCCGAAAACAGCTCAGAAGTTAACGCCTCTCCATTTGCCGCTCTTTCATGAGCAATTTTTTCAAATTCAGCAAACATCGTTTGTCGGAAAACTGTACCTCTGAATCCTTCAAGCTGGCTATTTAACAGGTAGAGCTTTTTCTTTTTGTCATCTGTTGTTTTCAACAAATAATCATTCAGCAATGCTTCGTTACACGTCGATGCCACTTCAGCAACAAAAATAGTGTAATCCGCATAAGGATAGGGCTGATTTTCACGTGTATAATAGCTGTGCAGCGAATGTCCCAATTCATGTGCCAGTGTAAAAGCATCATTAATATCGTCTGTCCAGTTCAGTAAAATAAAAGGCATGGTTCCATAGGTTCCAGAGGAATAGGCACCACTGCGCTTATTTTTTGTTTCTCGAACATCAATCCAACGCTTATGATAACCTTGCCGGATGATATCGAGATATTCCTCTCCCATAGGCGCTAAACCCTTTAATACAAGCTCTTGTGCCTCTTCATATGAAAGCTTCATATCCACATCTTTTACAAGTGGCGTATAAAGATCATACATATGTAAATCATCAAGCTTTAGCGTGCGCTTACGAAGCTCAACATACCTATGTAAAAGGTGAAGATGCTCATTGACCGTTTGTATCAGGTTATCATAAACTTCCTCAGGAATATTATTCCCTGACAAAGCAGCTTGCCGAGCAGAATCATAATGGCGAACGCGCGCATAAAAATTATCCCTTTTAAATGCTGCACCTAATGTACTAGCAAAAGTATTTTTAAAGCTTTCATACGTACCGTGCATCGCTTTAAACGCATCTTCTCTTACGCGACGCGTACTGCTCTTAATTAAAGAATGATAACGTCCATGTGTTACTTCAACGTTCTCGTCATTCTCTCCTTTGATTGTCGGGAGCTGCATGTCTGCATTATTCAGCATGCCAAAGGTCGTCGAAGAAGCACTGATAACTTCGCTAGCTTCAGCAAGCAAAGCTTCCTTCTCTTCACTTAAAACATGAGGACGCTCATGATTAATTTCATCCAAAGCATGACGATAAAGGTTGAGATCTTTATTTTCATCTATGAACATCTGTAACGTATGTTCGTCCATAGAAAGAATTTCAGGTACAAAAAAGGAAAGTTGGCTCCCCACACTAGCTGCTAGATTACGCGTGCGATCATTGAGGGCTTGATATGTAGCATTTGCTGTATTTTCATCCGCCTTCATATGTGAAAAAGCAAAAAGCTTATTTAAAGTCATGGTAAGCTCATCTTGCTTTTGCAGAGCTTGAAATAATGTTTTCGCCGAGTCGCTTAATTTTCCTTTAAAAGATGTTACTTCAGGAATCAACGCCTTAACCTTTTTAAAATCTTCCTCCCAGGCCTCAGTGTTTTCATAAATTGATTCTAAATTCCATTTTTCAGATTCAGGGATCACTTCTCGTCTTGGCAGTGATTGTGCCAATTGTTCTTGCTTAGACATAAAAACACCTCCAAAATTAATCATTGCCTACTATAGTATATTGTATGCTAAAAGATTTAAAATCTCCATTAATTAAGTGGTGAAAGCAAAGCATTTTTCCCCAATACGACCTGATCATCATCTACTCTCTTCAAAATAATTGATCAAGCATGCTGCGATCTCTCAATAAAAGGGCTTGTAAATCGGCATTCTCCCACTCTGGAGAGTGTTCTATACGATAACGACTCCCTGGTAAAAGGGTGATCATACCAATCCTGCTCAGCAGAAATAAATACTCACGTAATGCAGATTGGACAGACTGTGAGACTAACATAGGGTGCAGATGAAAATAGCGCTGTTCCAACATTTTTTGAAAACCTCTTTCAATCTCACCCAGCGTAAAATAAGCATCTTTGCCTCTGCTAAGAAAGTGGATAATGACCCACATCTGCCAAAGATACGATGGGGTAGAGATAGAAGCTGACGAAACAATAGGAAGACCAATATATGAAGGAAAGCAATTAAAATTGAGCATCTGTTTTGAGCAAATAATAAATAAATGACGCTCCAAAGGGCTAAATTTTGGCAATGCCTTCATTCGCCAATGCTTTTTTTGTCGGATCCAATGCTTTTTCCAGGATAAAGGGACTGATGACTTAAATGAGGGGGTGAGAAATTCTTGTAGATTTAAGCTAGCAGTAGGTAAAAAATGCTCAACTCCAAGCCATTGTGTAGAGGTTAATGGAAAGAAAAGCTGTAGAAAAGAGAAACTGTTCATTGATGGGGTAAAATAACGCAACAGATAAGATCGGGATCGATGCGTTCGTTCTTGCATAGAGACTTCTTGTAGGACTGCCAGCTCCATCGCAGGAAGCTTAAATAGATTGGGTGCAAGCTTCTTTAAACGCTGTCCTCCAAAAATCCAGCTGACATGGATACCTTGAGAAGCTAAATCATCAGAGCGTGCTTTAAGCTGTTCGTATCCTATGGTCGCACACTGAAATTCTACCGCCAGAGGCGGTTGTCGACCCTTTATATAGATGTCTGGCCTTCTTTGGATCTCTGGCAAATAAAATTCAACATCTGCTTCAACTCCATTCGTGCTGAGCCAATGATACAGCTGATGTTTGCCACTCTGGTGGATAACCGTTTCCGGCTCATGGTGATTAGGACAGCCTCCCCTTGTTTTCTTATGAGCAAAATGCCAAGCCACTGATTGTCCCAGCTTCATGACAACTTCTTCTCCGCAACTCTGGCAATAAAATCGCCCCAAGCTTTTCATTCTCTGCAGATCCTTTAAAACAAATGGATCTAAAAGAGAAATGCGTTTTCCGTATTTGTTTATCGCAACAAACACTGGCATCACGTCCTTTATCATCTGTTATTTCGAGGGAATGAACTGAGCAGGAGCATCCCCTGCCGATACTTTTTATAAATGCTGAATGGGATAAGAATGAAAAATTTTTTATAGTAGTGGGGAAAGTAATCTAGAGGTGGATTCAAAAACTCTGATAAGGATGGGGCGTTTCTTAAAGCTTTTCCAATCAATTAATTCCGATTTTTCCAAATCATCAATATAATTGGCAACCAATTGAATCGTACTTTCAGTTCTATACAAAAAAGCATTGACTTCAAAATTCAAATGAAAACTACGCATATCCAAATTAGCTGTCCCGATAGAGGCTAATTCATTATCAATTATAATGACCTTGCTATGCAAAAAACCATCCTGCAATAACAACAATTTTGCGATGGTTGCGGAAATTGATCTTATGGTTGAAAAATGGCAACTTCACAGGAAAAAAGGGAACGACCTCAACCCCCGCTTTTGTTAGATCACTCAAATAGTGTTTCGATAGCTTCCAGCTTCCAACCGCATCATAAAGCAAGCGCACCTCTATGCCTTCTCCTGTCTTTGCAACGAGTAGATCACGAATTTTATTTCCTAATTCGTCATTACGAACGGTGTAATATTCTAAATGAATATGATGCTTCGCCCCGCACACTATAAGGAGTTGTAAAAACCTACGAACGAAATTGAAGAAGAAAAAAATGAGAAAGTAGACCTATATACCCTTCATTATAGAACATTCATTCCCAGTAAGCAATCGAAAAATTACGATTCATCCTTATAAAAACATAGCCTCATGGAAAGTACGGAGCATAACAAGCTGTCTTCTATATCAAAAATTTGACACATTAAAAAAAGGTATCCTTAAAATTTCCAGATACCCTTTGGTTCTACCCTTACTCTTATTTTTCATTAAAATACTGTCTAAGCGTGCTTATTGCATGGTCAGGAATGATCACCTTTCCATATTCTTGAACATAATCTAAGGTCATATCAGTTTCCCTACCATATTCTAATATTAGACTAAGATCATTTTCTTGTTCTAATTCCGTGGATTCCTGATTAAAGGAAAAGTACATATAATAGCAATCATTCAAATGATACAAACTCGTTTCAATAAAGTGATCATGAATGACATGACTTAAATTTATAACCTCTTCGATATCATTAAAGGAGATGAGAATTAATAGCTCGTCTTCTTCTACAGTAGAATCTTGATCGGATGAATCATCTTGTAATTTTTCCGTAAGAACGCTTTCCCAGCTCCCATTCATTGGAATATCCAAGTGCTTATCTTGTGCAATTGGTAGCTCCAGCTTTGTACCATCCTTAGACAGTTGCGCGCGGGTAACCAAAATTTCTAATCCCTTTTCAAACGCCTGCACTTGTATCCATAATGGACCTTCAACTGGAAACTCTTCCTTATGATAAGCCTCGTCTAGAATATCCCAAAAAAGCTCTTCACCACGCTCGCGATTATACCAAATCTCTTCACGGTCAAATCCGCGATCTTCGATATCAAGATAACTGACGAAAAATTTCAAAGTGTAATCATTGACGCGCTCGATTTCCATTCTTCTCTCTCCCTTCCTTTGAGTTGGTAAGTTAAGGGCAAATTCTCATTGTCTTCGACTCCTGCCATAGATCATCATCTATATAAAGGGGGGCAGACAACTGGATCACTATAACACCCTTTTGCTCACACATGCTTATAGCTCTATTGTATGATAAATTCCTGACAAATGAAATAAAAAACACCAGATAATTAAAATTCCATACCTGTCACATGTATGCAAACGAAACAAAGACCATCTTCGATTTCAGCGGGTTTAATTAATCCCATTATATGAAGTATGTCCTATTTCATGATAGAAGAAAACACAGAGATGCGCATCCCCACAAGCTCATATGCTCTTTTTTTAAAGGTATATTATGGACAAGTGTGCATATGATTTCCTAGAAAGGAGCTCTCTATATGGAATTTTCAGCAGAAACGACCATTGCCATTCTCAATATTATTTTAATTGATGTCATACTGGGGGGAGATAATGCAGTTGTCATCGCTCTTGCCTGCCGAAAGCTTCCACCCGAGCGAAGAAACCAGGCGATATTTATCGGAACAGGTCTGGCTATTATCCTTCGCGTCCTATTAACAGCCATGATGCTATCGCTTTTACAAATTCCATACTTACTACTTTGCGGGGGACTCTTATTAGTATTCATTGCCTATAAGCTCATCGCTGATAAGGACGAAGATATTCATATCAAATCAGGCACAACGCTCTTTACTGCTATTCGCACGATAGTCATCGCTGATTTGGTCATGGGACTCGATAATATTTTAGGCATTGCGGGCGCTTCTAACGGAAACCTGGTCTTAATTATCATCGGCCTTTGCTTCTCTGTTCCAATCATCATTTGGGGAAGCAAAGTTATTCTCACCGCCATCGACCATTTACCTGGATTGATTTATCTTGGTGGTGGTGTGCTTAGCTATACAGCAGCAACCATGATTATCAACGATCCAATGATTCATTCCCTTTTTATCAATCACCCCAACTATAAACTATTCCTAACTACACTTATTATTTCGATCGTTTTATTTGCTGGATGGCTAAAAAATAATCTGTTCAAAGAAAATTATGATTAACAAAAAGAAAAAAAACACCCCCACTAATAAAGGTGCTTTTCTCTTTTTAATTGACCATTTTTTGTGCTTCTCGAAGCTGAAACGTACGAACCTTCCTAGGTAAAAAGCGACGAATCTCATCATCGTTATAACCGACTTGCAGACGTTTCTCATCAATTAGAATCGGCCTTCTGAGCAATCCTGGATTGTTTTGAATCAATTCATACAGATGCTGCAAAGGCATCGTGTCCAATTGAACATTGAGCTCTTGAAAGGCTTTTGAACGTGTGGAAATGATCTCATCAGTTCCATCCTCAGTCATTTTCAACACGTCCTTAACCTCTTCTATGCTCAATGGCTCAGAGAAGATATTGCGTTCAATAAAAGCAATGTCATGCTCTTGTAACCACGCCTTTGCCTTACGACAAGACGTACAGCTTGGCGATGTATATAAAGTGACCATTTTAAAACCTCCTTAAAGGATTAAGGCACTTATTATAAAATCCTCTATTATTATTATATTATAATATTTCTAATTTGGCTAGTGCTTAAATTCTACTAATCTTCTACCTAATCTATTGTTAACTTCATTATACCCCACTCAAAGCCTTTAAAACATTAATTTAAAAATTTTTACACATCTATGATTTTCCACCCTTTTATTTCCAAACAAAAAAATAGCTAAGTGATTATCAATTAGAAAAAATCGCAATCATTCAAGAAAATCCTCTTCAAAGCCTTACAGTCATTTGGATTCTGAAACGATTTTTCACAAGTGCCTATACCCTACCTGTAAAAATTACCTCGTTCACGATGACAAGCTACCCCCTATAGTGTCAACCACATGTTTTGCACATCACCACGCCTATACATAAAAAAAGAGACCAAATGTGAGAACTGGCACTCTTAAGCAATCATTTTAGAATTTGTGGAGGTTGGAGACTGTTTTTCTTTAGGCTGCCAACTGCCCAGACGCTCTTTAAGCCATTTTTTCAGCGCATCACGACGCTTCTTCTTCACATATACTTTCAACTTCATTCCTCATCCACTCCCTTTAATATCTCACTCGCAGGTAATATATAGGGACTTGTTCATTTAACATGTTTTTTTTAAAACACTCTACTCCTTCTTACCGCATTGGCATTCTTATTCAAATATAGCGTTGCGCTTATTCTCATCTATTGTCACTATCTTATCAAGATATTCATATCTCTGTATCCCATTCCCATTTATTATATGAAAATGAGATTGATTTATACACATCTATACACCCAATTATTCATAAAAAAACCATGCAAAACTTTAACAATTCATATAAAGATTCGGTCATATTAAGTTTATACACATTACAGTAATTTGTCAATTCCACTAAAAAATCTTCAGTCTATGGTAAAATACATGCAAAAGGTTTTCGTACAAAACAGGCATTGACTTCCAATACATTTTAAATGTACGAATCCTTTACACAAGCCGTCTAATCAAGCTTTATTGCTCAGTCGCCTCTGAATTTTATAGCACAAAAGAAAGGATGTATCACTTGCTTCAAAAATTTACTATGGGATGCATCATTGTATTATTACTTATCATTGGTGTCCAGTACAAGACTCAAGCTATTCCCTCCTGGCTCTTGCAAATCATCCTCTGGATAACGATTATCACCTTCATCTATTATATTTACAATAAAAAAAGAAACAACAGACCATAAAACTGGCTTTTTGAATCGAACAGTTAAGGCTATGCTTCTTTACATCTAAATCCAATTTAAAGAGAGAACCCTATGGGCTCTCTCTTTTTAAATAGATTTTTGTTTAAAATTGTGATTATATTCTTCGTCATAAACATGACAAGCAACCCAATGATCCTCTCCTGCTTCTATCCACCTTGGTACAACATTTGCACAAACCTCTGTGGCAAGAGGACAACGCGTTCTAAAACGACACCCGCTTGGGGGATGAACCGGGCTTGGCACATCCCCTTTTAAAATGATGCGCTCACGATTGCGTTCAAAATTAGGATCCGGAACAGGTATTGCTGATAAAAGAGCTTGGGTATAGGGATGAAGCGGATTACCATAAAGCTCCTCACTTTCAGCAACCTCAGCCATCTTCCCAAGATACATGACACCAACGCGATCACTGATATGTTTCACCATCGATAAATCATGGGCAATGAACAAATAAGTGAGCCCACGTTCTCTTTGCAATTTTTGCATGAGATTAACAACCTGTGCTTGGATAGAAACATCCAAAGCTGAAATGGGTTCATCAGCAATGATAAATTCAGGGTCAACTGCAAGAGCACGCGCAATGCCAATACGCTGCCTTTGACCACCACTGAACTCATGAGCATAGCGTGACGCATGCTGCTGACTCAAGCCAACGGTTTCCAATAATTCTATCACCTTTTCTTCACGCTCTCGCTTATTTCTAGCAAGATTATGAATATCAATGCCTTCTGCAATGATATCTTCGACTGCCATGCGAGGGTTTAAAGACGCATAGGGATCTTGGAAGATCATTTGCATTTTGCGATTTAACGCCTTTAGCTGTTTAGATGATTTTTTACCATGAACATTTTCACCATCGAAGATCACTTCTCCGTCCGTAGCGTCGTATAAGCGATTCAACGTTCGTCCTGTTGTTGATTTCCCACATCCAGATTCACCAACCAGGCCAAAGGTTTCCCCTCTATATATATGAAAGCTTACACCATCGACAGCTTGAAGTGTAGCTTTACCATCAACTTTAAAATGTTTCTTTAAATTTTTTACCTCGATAAGCTTTTCCTGCTCAACTGCCTTAACCATTATTCATGATCACCCCCAATTTGAATCTCCTCTGGTGGTTCAACCTTCGGTGCTCGTTCATCCTGTAACCAACAAGCTATTTGATGCGTGTCTGACACTGCACTATAATCAGGCATAACCTCTGTGCATACCTTCATAACATGAGGACAACGCGCCGCAAAAGGACAACCCTTCGGAGGATTAGATAAATCAGGAGGTGTTCCCGGAATAGCAAATAATTCACTATTTTTTGAGTTTACTCGTGGCATAGATGATAATAAGCCCCAAGTATAGGGATGTTTTGGTTCGTAGAAAATTTCATCTACTGTCCCTGTTTCAATAATTTTACCACCGTACATGACCGCAACACGCTGTGCCATATTAGCCACAACTCCTAGATCATGCGTAATTAATATAATGGAAGTATTTGTCTTTTTTTGCAAATCTTTCATCAAATCTAAAATTTGCGCCTGAATGGTAACATCTAAAGCCGTTGTAGGCTCATCTGCAATCAAGACATGAGGATTACATGCGAGCGCTATTGCGATGATAACCCTTTGCCTCATTCCACCTGAAAACTGATGTGGATATTGCTTGATACGCTCTTCTGGATTGGGAATGCCAACAAGACCAAGCAATTCAATCGCCCGATTTTTAGCATCAGCTCTACTGACATTTTGATGACGTCTAATCACTTCCATGATTTGCTTTCCAATGGTCATCGTCGGATTTAACGAGGTCATTGGATCTTGAAAGATCATCGAAATTTCAGAACCCCTGAGCCTTTGCATTTGTTTATCAGATAGCTTTGTCAAGTCTCTTTCGTTAAATAAAACCCCACCACTTTTAACACGCCCGGCTGGCTTTGGTAAAAGACCCATAATCGCTCTTGTTGTCACTGATTTACCAGAACCTGACTCGCCAACAATCGCTAAAGCTTCACCTTTTTGTAGAGTTAAATTTACTCCTCTTACTGCTTTAACTTCGCCGCGATGGGTTTCAAAAGAGACATGTAAATCATTCACCTCTAAAATGTTTTCCATGTTCTACCACCCCTACTGTCTCAATTTAGGATCAAAGGCATCGCGTAACCCATCACCAAGAATATTAAAGCAGATTAAAAGCAGACTAATAACAATTCCTGGAAAAACAACCTGATACGGATGGATTTGCAATACACCAAATCCTCTATTAATAAGTGAACCAAGAGAAGCCACTGGATCCTTAATACCCAAACCAATAAAACTAAGGAAGGCTTCAAAGAAAATTGCACTCGGAATGGTGAACATTGTATTAATGATGATTTGTCCAAGCGTGTTTGGCAATAAATGCCTGCTAATAATACGCGTATGAGAAGCTCCCAATGTTCTTGATGCAAGCACATATTCTTCTGATTTTAATCTCAGCATTTGAGCCCGGACTATCCTCGACATATTCACCCAACCCGTGAGAGCAATCGCTACGATAATGGATATCAGCCCAGGTCGCAGGATTAAAATCATCAGGATGATGATAACCAGGTTTGGAATACCGAGGATAACCTCGACGATTCTTTGTAATATATTATCAACTTTTCCTCCAAAATACGCTGAGATTCCACCGTAAGCAACACCGATGATCAGATCAACCGCAGCAGCAACAACAGCTATAAAGAGTGAAATCTGTGTTCCCTTCCACGTTCTCGTCCACAGATCACGACCTAAATCATCTGTTCCAAACCAAAAATCAGCTTTGGCATGCTGTGTTTTATAAAGATTCACATTGTTTTCAAAACCATCAAAAGGTAACCAATGAATCTTATCCAATCCTGGAATTTTTGCCGATAGATTTTGTCGAGTAACATTTTGATCATCAATGCCATATTTATTCATCATTGGACCAATTAAAGCCAATGCAACAATAACCAATAGAATAATAGCAGAAATAACGGCCGCTTTATTTCTCACAAGCCTCTGGAAAGAATCCTTCAAAAAACTCGTACTTTTTCCTGCAATAACTTCACTCTCGTTGCTATCCATAACAGCGGGCTCAAACATGTCCTGTGTTATTTCATTGTTTTTGTTTAATAGCGTCATAGATTACCTTCCCCCAGCCAACCGAATTCTTGGATCAATCACACCATACAGAATATCAACAATAAAGATCATGACGATCAGCAAAGCGCTGTAAAGCTCTGTCGTTCCCATGATCATTGGGTAATCATTGGTTACAATGGAATCCACAAATTGCGAGCCAATGCCTGGAATGGCAAAGATGTTTTCGATAACAAGAGACCCTGTTACAATCGCGGCTGTCAATGGACCCAAAATGGTGATAACTGGAATTAAGGCATTGCGTACGGAATGCTTGAAAACAACACTAAATGAACTAATACCCTTTGCCCTTGCTGTCGTAATATAATCCTGATTGACCACCTCAACCAATTCCGTTCGCATAAAACGTGCTACATTAGCGACGACTCCAACCGCTAAGGAAACCACCGGCATGATATGGTATTCGAATCCCTTCCAATAGGCTATAGGTAAAATATGCCATTTTACACCAAATACATATTGCATGAATACGGCTAATACAAATGAAGGAATAGATATACCAAGAACTGAAATAAACGTGGCTCCGTAATCCAATGCCGTTCCTCTACGAAGACCCGCAATAATACCAAGTAAAATTCCAAAAATTGCACCAACAATGATTGCTTCAATGCCTAAATCAAATGAAATTGGCGCTTTTTCACCCAAAATACTCGATACAGGACGCATTCCAAATTGAAAAGAACCCCCTAAATTACCGTGAAGCGCATTGCCAACATAATGGATATATTGGACAGGAATCGGCTGATCGAGCCCATAAAAATGTTTCAATTGTGCCAATTGCTCAGGGCTAAGATGATTTTGATTCTTAAACGGAGTCCCAGGCATTAATTGCATGGTAAGAAAGGTAAACGTTATGACTACTAAAAATGTAATAATCATATACACAATTCTTTTCATGATGTATCTAACCAATTCGACACCCCCCCATAGTTAACGATTAGTACTATTGTCTTGTTTTCTGACCGTTCTGTCAAGATAATAGAGCAGAATAACGCTATATATATTTAAAGAGAAAGGGTAAATGTCGTGACGACATTTACCCTCCTGCCACACTTCTTCCTTTCACTTCATACTTTTCTATTAATGTTTTGAGATCGATACACCCGTAAAGTCCACGTCAGGACCATATAATGGACGACTTAAGCCGTGAACATAGGGCTTTTGCGCAGATGTTCGCCCTTGTTGATACAAAGGGACAATAGGATATTGTGACATCATTTCTTTTTCAGCATCTTTCATCGCCTGCCAACGCTTCGCAACGTCGCCGGTCTCATTATTAGCTTGAGCGATCAACGCATCATACCGCTTATCCGACCAACCCGTTGTGTTTTGCGGATTATCTGTTGTCCATATATCTTGGTAAGTCATCGGATCACGGTAGTCAGGAGACCATCCACTAAAGGCAAGATCATATTGACTGGACTGATTCAGCTTAAGATAGTTTTCCCAAGGCTGTTCGTTAATGGTCACCTTCACACCCGGTAAGTTTTTGCTAATTTGGTTAGCAATAAACTCATCTGTCGCTTTATACGTAGAATCATTAGGACTCAATAGAGTGAGTGTTTCACTAGTAACCCCTAGCTCTTTTTTAGCTTGATTCCAATATTTCTTCGCATCGCTCGCTCCACCGGCAGGATACCCATCAGGAGTATCAGCGCGGAAATCCTTGCCATCAGGACCCGGCACAAAGTCCTTTGGTACGACATAGTTCGATGGAATGGAACCGTCTTTCAATAAGATATTAGTGAAGTCTTTTCTATTGATCGCTGCATCAAGAGCTTTGCGCAGATTAAGATTTTTGAGGTCCTTATTCTTATTTTCGCCAATATACAAGAATTCCATATTAGCCATTAAATTCTCATGCACTTGGTCAGCATTCTTCGCTTTTTCTTGATCAATGAAGTCTCCGGTAAGAGCCACGGTATCCGCTTTTCCTGTATCATACAGGTTAATAGCTGTGGCAAGCTCTTTGACAACATTGACATTAACTTGATTAACCTTAATGCTCTTAGCGTTCCAATAGCTCGGGTTTTTCTCTAGTGTATAGCTGGATCCTTGATCCCAGCTTGCCAATTTAAAAGGACCGTCCGCCATGATACTGTCAGCGGTAGAGCCATATTTATCACCGTATTTCTCGATGATGTCTTGGCGTTGTGGGTAAAATTCACTTTGTGAAAACAGACTTAAAGCATATTCTGGAGCTGGTTTATCAAAGTCAACCTCCAGCGTTTTGTCATCAATCGCCTTAATGCCTAATTGATCGACTTTGCCGTACATGGGACTCTTTGCATCTTGAATTTGTGCGGCATTCTTAATGCCGACCGAAGCATAGGTGAAATTATATAATGGTTTAGATTTTGGATCATTTTCATGTTGCCAACCATAGACAAATTGTTGAGCAGTGATCTGCTTCCCATCTGCCCATTTAGCATCGCGCAACGTAAACGTATATGCCTTTTTATCAGCGCTTATCTTTGGTGGCCCTGTCGCCAAATCATATTCAACTTTATTATTATGCATGCGTGTTAATCCAGCCTGCACCTGTTCCAACGTACTATTGGAGTATAGATCTGTTATTTGTGTATAATCCAAGGTTGGAACATCATTAACCGTTACAACATTTAACACCTGCTTGGCGGCAAGTTTACCAGAACCCGAACCTGTCGAGCTGCTATTCTGTGACCCCCCACTACCACATGCACTTAAGATAAGAGCAAAGGCAATCAACGCAGTTGCCAAGAACGACCACTTGGCTTTTCTCTTCATATAGAATGACCTCCCTGTTATTCATTATTCGATCTAGAATAAACGATGATTTCTAATCTTTCAGACAATGATAAATCATCGATAAAGATATTATACAAGTTTAGAAGGATTGTTGTATAGCTTTTTTTTAAATATTTGACTTATAGATCTTTTAATGGTACCTCATTTATTTAAAAATAAGACTTTTTTCCTAGTATTATTCTCACTTATTTGTATACTGCATAACCTGTCAAGACGTATCAATTACTGGCATTATCACATCCATGCTCGGTTAGACAATTGTTACTAAATAACGGTTCATGTTAAAATAAGGGCGAAAAGGAGCGAAGCATGTGACTATATTAAAAAATACATCTTTTTGGATTTTAGGAGTGGCAGTTCTTTTTTTTATCATCTATATGTTTAGCAATAGTTTAACCTTTCTCACACTGATTAATGGATTGGCTATCGTTGGCATTGTTTATCTACTGATTGGATTGATTTTACTGGTGTTCTACGGGGGATTTTTTAATATTTTTGGAGCAAGCTTTAAGCGGTTTTTTAAGTCCACCGCCCAAAGAAAAGTTGATGAACTCAATCAAAGCGAGGAAGAAGTCTATTACAATCGGCACGCTAAACCACTCACTGAGTTTGACCCCAGTGGTAAGGCGTTGCCAAAATGGACAAAATTGATCATCCTTTATGGCGCTATCTTCTTTATCATTTCCCTGATCTTATCTTTTTTTTATTAAATTCCTTGGGAGCGCAAAAGCTTCGCTCCCGGTTCAACACAAGCTATTTCACTTTCTCCGTGTTTTCCAATTCCCATACCTTTTCAAAACGAGGCTGCCCTTTAATCATGCGCTCACAAAAATCAAGATGCTTTTGTGACCACCCCTTCTTTATCTCGTCGAATAATTTCTCCCACACTTCGTCAAAAAGCATGATACGACTTTCATGATATTGCTTAGGAAACCATTCCGTATACCAATAACGCATCTCCTGTATGTTACCAACTGAGCGCAGTTGATCTAAGACCGTAAACAAAATTTGCTTTAAATGCCGTTCCTTACGCGTGAGACCACTCATCCATTCCGGGTGTGGAGATAAGATATGGTAGTTCTTTGTTTCTTCATCCTCTACAATAGGATAGATGAAGCAGTTCATTTCTGCAGCTTTTTCAAGCACATGTTTTTCTTGGCGAGGAATAAGACGGCTTTTACGAATAGGCACACCGTATCCCAACGTATCAACAACAATATGACGATAACCATCTGTTGCAATGAAGCAATATTCGATGACTTCTCTTTGACCATTCTTCCTTATGTAACTTTTATTTTTTACATCTTCCAACAATGAATCTGGAAGCTCCCGAAGATCATTCTCAATAGAGTCAAATAACGCCTTCTCTACTTTAAGTAACAGAACCTGGTCAAGCAATTCTATAAAATCATGCTTGCGCCATTCATGAAATTCACAGACATTATAGCCATTTTCTTCTCCTTCAAACCAATTCACCCATACATCACCAATGAGCTCCATGATCATCGTCCCTCACTTTTTATTATTTTTACATCAGTATGGGCATGTATAGATCAATTTATTCTCACGACAACAAACTTTTAACTTAGCTGGATACATTTCCTCTACCATTTAGATGAAGGAAAATAAATACTTAACCACATCATCACAAGCCCAAAAAAGAATAAGTAGGTTTCTATTCGCTCTGACATAAAATGCAAATAGTCGTAAAAGCCTTCTCCTGTAGCCATCAGATTTAAAAAAGCAAGCATTGTCACACCGCCGATAACCGCCAATCCAAAGCCAAGCAATAGAAAAAAAACTCGAACTAACATTGGCTCACATTCCCTTCCACGCTTCGTATCAAGCCTGTCCTATTAAATCTATATGCCAGGAAGCGTCCAATATTAGAAAAAGTTGATCCTTTCTCACGGTTAAGAGTCTCTTTCGTACGCATAGACACATTTCTAGTCAAGCAACCAAGCATTTCCATGTAACAAAATCCCTAAAAAATGCTAATTCTATAGGGAAATTTTTCATTTACTCACTATATTTTTTAAATATTAATGATACGTTATGTCCACCAAAACCCAAGGAATTGCTCATCACATAATCAATTTTTGCTTGGCGGGATTTATTTGGTACAATGTCAAGATCGCATGCTTCATCAAATGTTTCATAATGTAACGTAGGAGGCAAAATACCTTTGTTCATAGTAAGAATAGAAAAAATAGCTTCAACTCCACCAGATGCACCCAATAGATGCCCAGTGGAAGACTTTGTAGAACTCATCGCAAGTTTGTATGCATGATCCCCGAAAACCGTCTTAACCGCAAGCGTTTCATTGGAATCATTTATAGTTGTGCTTGTCCCATGTGCATTGATATATTGAATAGCTTCCGGAGAAATCTCAGCATCACTAAGCGCCTGTTTCATGGCTCTAGCAGCCCCAGTGCCACCCGGCTCAATAGCCGTCATGTGATAGGCATCTCCAGTTGCACCATAGCCGATAATTTCTGCATAGATTCTTGCACCTCGACGCTGGGCTGACTCAAGAGATTCCAAGATAACAACACCAGATCCTTCTCCCATGACAAAACCATCTCGATTCTTATCAAACGGTCGTGAAGCTGTCTCAGGATCTGGATTAAAGGAAAGAGCCTTAGCAGAGCTAAAACCAGCAAAAGCCATTGGAACAAGTACCGCCTCTGCTCCTCCAGCTATGATGACGTCATTATCTCCACGAGCGATAACCTTAAAGGCATCCCCAATACAATTCGCACCTGTAGAGCAAGCCGTAACCGTACAAGAATTGATCCCCTTTGCTCCAAGGTGGATTGATACCTGCCCTGCACCCATATCCGGAATCATCATTGGCACAAAAAAGGGACTCACACGATGGTACCCCTTTTCTAAAGCTATCTTATGCTGCTTTTCAAAGGTTTCCATCCCACCAATTCCCGATCCAATCCAAACGCCTACACGATGTGCATTTTCTTCATTGATCTTAAGATCAGCGTCTTCTACAGCCATTTTTGCCGCAGCAAGCGCCAATTGTGCAAACCGATCCATCTTACGAGCGTCCTTTTTCGACATGAATTGCATGGGATCAAAATCTTTAATCTCTCCAGCTACTTTCGCTGGAAACAGCTCAGCATCAACACGCGTTAATTTGCTGACACCATTTTTTCCTGCAATTAAATTTCCCCAAGTTGTTTCTATATCATTACCTAGTGGTGTCACCGCTCCAAAACCCGTGACGACAACACGACGTTCCATAAAACCTTCTCCTTTCTTATTCACCTCATATGGCAATAACATCCTATGTGAGTACCCCACCAAATCTAGCACATATGATAATTCATCTTTCTTCTATAGAATCTGACAACATTTAAAAAATAAAAATACTTGAAATATAACCGTATTTATGAATAATTTTCATCATCTTATTCTATTAGAAGCTTCAATTTCTGGAGTGAAACACCCCACACACAGACATTAAGCTCTATGAGAAACCAATAAATGGATCTCTTATTTTTTAAACTCACTTTTTCTGAAACAAATTCACCCATTTTAGTATCTCGTACCTATTTTATCATAATGTATGAATCGTCTTGATACAACTTCTTTGTTTCAGAAACACTCCTCGTGGAGCCGTTCCAATCCCTTATCAAATCATACAACTATCAAATCATACAACAGTATGTTGATTTTGCCAATGAATGATTTTAGGGAGTATTTTTCTCTTGCTAAGCCCTCAATACCCCACACCATCTACACTAATATCCACAAAGTTTCAACCCAGCTAGAGCGAAATAAATAGAAAAAAAGGTCTATTACCCATTTCATGATACTGCTTAACACTTCTCACTCTTTTGTTTCATATGCTATCACTATGAGTCTTTGCATAAGGGGGAATAAGTGATGGTTCAGCCTAACAATAGTCATCAGCAACAGCCTCCCTTTCATCCAATATGGGGTCCCGTGCATCCTGATCCTTTTTCTATCATGCCATCCAATGGAGAACAACACTCTGCTAATAATCAAACTCAAAATAACGCGCCACAGTTCATGCAAGGTTTTTTTGATCAGAATGGAAATTGGGACTTTGATAAGATGATGAGCGGAGCTGATAAAGTAGTTAAAATCATCAATCAAACTCAACCGATGATTAAACAACTTAGTCCACTCTTTAACCTATTTAAAAAATAAAATCGGGATAAAATCCAGTCATTGGAAAGAGTGGTACTTGCCAATACATATTGGCAGGTCCACTCTTTTTTCGATGCACAGGACGTACCCGTGGAAAGCGAGCATTCTGTAGCGGACATTCACAACATTTAAATAGGCAAGAGCAAAGGAAACAAGACTCCTGTGAGAACAGCACGGGATCCGAAGATCCACTTGGGGAAGCCTATTATTAAGGAACTTCGACTAAACCCGATACATCCGTGTATCAACGTCGAAGCTAACACATCCTGTGTGTCGAAGGAACTTCGACTAAACCCGATACATCCGTGTATCAACGTCGAAGCTAACACGTCCTGTGTGTCGGACGTCATTCATTTTTTTCGCGTATACTCAGGGTTGAAACCTAGTAATTGCTCTGCTTTTTTATAGGAATAGCATACCTTACTTCCACTTGCCCCAAGCCACTCCCCACTCGTTAACTGTATAACATGCACACCGCTATCAAAACAAGCACCTATCGCATGATGAATCGCCTCAATAAGGTCACAGATATGTAAGCAGTCCACAGCGGTTTGACAATCCAACTCTAGCCCTTCATACAGAGAAGGAATTCTTAAAATAACTACCTGCTTTAAACGCGCTGTGTTTTCAACCGTTTGTTTAACGACAGTTTCTATATGCCGTGCTTGTTTACCGAGAGGGGTTTCAGGGGCGAGTGGTGCCTGTTCATCCACAGTACCTTCACTTAGCCCGTAAATATCAATATGAGATAGCACAATAACTTTTTCAATACTTTCAAGGTCTATTATGCACTTCGTAAAATTAGCGAGCGTTAAATCACTATCCTCAGGCTGCAACCCATCAAATAGCAGCAAAACATCTGGAGTTAAACCTTGTTCTACCCAGTCCGTACTACATTGGTCTGAGATCACCCTTTCACTAAAAAGAGCATTACGACCAAATAACAAACTACGCTTGACCGCTCCCTCATCTACCTTATAATAAGGCACAGTGACCTCATGACCCTCCACAAGCAAACGATCGGTGAGCAAGCTTCCCCAATACGTTAATCCTCCAAATAGTAATATACTAGCCATAGAGACACCCCTCATTGATTGCCTTAGTAAATACTTATGATTACTGTTTAAAAGTCATCCTTATAAAAGACACCTCTCCAACATTGCTCTCTGTTCAAACACCTCCAACCCAATGTCAATCTCAGATGACGAAAATCAACACCTGAACGTATACTTTTGGAAAACAAAATAAAAAATGTAGAGAAATTTAAACATCCCTCTACATATCACATCTCTATAACTTCTTATATTAATGTTAACGCCGTCAATGCCGCAAGAGGCAACGTAAGACGACCAAACGGGCGACGGCCATACCCAAACCCGTACCCATAGGGACTAGCATATCCTCCCGGGTAACCATATCCCGGATAGCCCCATCCCCCTACACCTGGATAACCAAAGGCTCTATCTTCTCCTTCACGCACTCCTTCTGGGATATTAATCGGAATCAATAAATGCACCTGTTCTCCATCAATGGCCTCCATGATACCTTCATAACTCTTGCCATCAAGAACACTGACTTTAACAGGTTGATTCATATATGCCGACCAATTGTTCATCTGATTTGCCTCATTCTGTTGTGGAAAATGGTGATTTTCCATGTCAAAACCTCCTAGAACTCTTTACACTTTATGTGTATTCATCCCTACAAAAAAGGTTCTAAAAATGCTTTTGCTTAGTTTAAGCCCTGCATTTTCTAAAATTTTTGGCATAAAAAACTGCAACGGAGCCATCCCCGTCACAGTCAATAGTCCACTAGATGTCTATTTCCAAGTGATCATGAAGCCGCGCTACGAAACGCTCCACAAAGATATTACAGCGCTGAGTATCCTGTTGCTGAGGCAACAGCTCAACCTTAAGTGTCACAGCGAGATCAGTGTGGACATAAAGCATGTCACGAAATTGATCCACAGCACCACAAAAATGCGGATAAAAACTATCACCTGTACCAAATACAGCCGTGACGATAGAATGTGTGTCCTGCTGCTCAATGGCTGTGAACAAGGCACGCATCTCATATGGAATATTCCCATTCCCCCAGCTATAGCTTCCAATAATAATAGCATCCCACTGTTCTAAATGCTCTAGATCAAAGATATTGATGGGATAGACATCTATCGGCAACCCCTTCAATTGAAAGACCTGTTCAATCATGCGCATAAGGGCTTCGGTATTACCTGTCACTGACGTATAAACCATTGCTGCTTTCATCGCACATCACATCTATAATTCATCAAATCCATTGGATTGAGAGACTTTAGTATACGTTCGCGACCTTTGCTCAAAAAAATCGGATTTCGTTTCATTGATCATTTCATCACTAAACACATGGATCCAAGGCATCGGGTTATCGCGTTCTGCATAGCTATTAGATAAGCCAATTTGCCGTAGACGCTTGTTAGCTAGATACTCAATATACAATCCAAATTCATCAAGATGAATACCATCAATGTTCTTCAAAATTTCCTGAGCCCAGTCTTTTTCTAGCTGTACAGCCTTGCCAATAGAATCATAAATATACTGACTGTTTTCCTCTGTATTTAACTCCGGATTCTCCATTAGAAGAATGCGCAGGAACTGCGAGACAAAATAAGCATGCTGCATTTCATCCCTTTGAATATAGCTAATCATCGTGCTCGTTTTCAACATCTTTTGCTGGCGTGCAAGATTATAAAAGAAAGCAAATCCAGCATAAAAATAAATACCTTCTAGGTTGATAGAATTGACCGCAAGCTTAAAAAGATGTAACGGTGTAGGGTCTTGTCTGAAATTCTCATAAGCTTCCAAAATTAAATGATTACGCTTTTGGATCATCGCATCCTCTTTTGCTTGATTGAAACGCTCATTTTGAATGTTTAACGGCACAAGAGAGCTAAGAAGATATGAATAGGATTCATTATGCACAGCCTCTTGCTGTGAGATGACTGCGAAAATGGCTTTAAAGCTAGAATCCGTGACGTAATCCATAACATGACTCATGGTGGGTGTTTGCAAGCTATCTAATGAAGCCAGCTGTGTGTTGACACGCAAAAATATATCTTGTTCATGAGCAGAGAGTGAATCCCATTGCTTGACGTCATCCTGCATGTTAATTTCCTGAGCCTTCCAAAAATTCCCCAATAACGTCTGATATAATGTATACATTTGCGGATAAGCAATATCATTCCAATTGAGCAATCCTGAAGATCGTCCATTGATAATTCCTGTTGATTTATTTGGATACTCCGAATTCAAGAGCTTTATTCTTTTTAAAGGTTGTACGACGTTCACCTTCATCCCTCCCTCAATAAACATATATGATTTAGCTCATACATGCTTCACATTCTTCAATTTCTGCCTGTGAGGTACTGCGTACATAATACGTTGACTTTAAGCGTTGCTTCCAAGCTTCCACATGTAAATTTAATAGCTCTTTAGCCTTGATATCATGACGCACATAGAGATTAAAACTGATGGCTTGATCCACATGGCGTTGGCGTGCTGAATTTTGCCTGATGCTCCAAACTTGATCAATATTATGGCGTGCACGGCGGTAATACTCATAGTTGTGATGATCAAGATCCGGTGCTGTCACTTTAAATTTAAAATTTTTCTTCTCCTCAGCATATTCCACTGCGTAAATAGGGTCGATTCCGTCAGTAGATCCGCCAATTTTAGCAGTCGACGAGTTGGGTGCCACCGCCATCATCCAACCATTACGCACACCATGCTCAGCTACAGACGTTTTTAAGCTTTCCCATCTAGATCCTGTATAGTCACGCCGATTAAAATACTTTCCTGTATGCCACTCTGATCCATCAAACTGGCTGTACGCCCCTTTTTCTTGAGCCAATTCCATTGAAGCTTGAATCGTTAAATAGGCAATATTTTCATAAAGCTCATCTGCATAGCGCACAGCTTCCTCTGATTCCCAATAAAGCGACTTAACCGCCAACAGATGATGCCAACCGAATGTTCCCAGACCAATGGCTCTGAATTTCTTATTCGTCTCTGTAGCTTGACCAACTGAAATGGTATTAAGGTCAATAACGTTATCCAGCATCCGCACTTGAATAGGAATCAGACGCTCCAACACATCCGCATTGACAGCCCTTGGTAGATTAATGGAGGAAAGATTACAAACAACAAAATCACCTGGCTTGCGCACGATAACAATATTACCATCCGCATCCTTGTATTCCTTAACGATGGTTGTAGCCGACATATTTTGAGCAATCTCCGTGCACAAATTACTGCAAAAAATAGCCGTACGCCCTTCACCTAATAAATGCTTATTGGGATTCTGACGATTGACTTCATCGCGATAGAACATATAAGGTGTTCCCGTTTCTAACTGAGCGACCATGACCCGTGCCATGATGTCCATTGCTCGATAGGTTTTTCTCGATAACAGTGGATGAGCAACGGCCTCTTCGTACTTCTCTGTAAAATATTTACGATCCGTTTCATCATAAAAATCTTCTAAGCCGAGCGGATTCCCTGCCTCATCCTTCCAGTCCATAACCTGCTTCACTTGATGAGGACAGAAAACATGCCATTCTCCAATACTTTTACCATTTTCATCAACTTCTTGGAGCTTCTCCATAAATAAATCTGGCACGGACAACCCAGTAAAAATATCATGAGCTTTCCTGCGTTCATCCCCATTATTCGTTTTCAAATCAAGAAATCCACCCATAATATCCTTATGGAATATGTCAAGATAAACTGCCACCGCCCCTTGCCTTTGTCCCAATTGATCAACACTAACAGCCGTATCGTTGATCAGGCGAATCCAGGGAACGATACCCGAGGAATTCCCCTTGAATTTTTTGATGTCAGAGCCGAGCGCACGCACTTTCCCAAAATAAATGCCAATGCCACCGCCATCTTTACTAAGACGGGCAATATCCCAGTTATTCAAGTAGATACTATCCAATGAATCATCTACCGTGTCAATAAAACATGAAGAAAGTTGCCCAAAGCTTTTTCCAGCATTTGATAATGTAGGTGTCGCTACAGTCATATAGAGATGACTTAACGCCCAGTAAGCTTCCTGCACTAATTGTAAGCGCTTGTCTCTTGGCTCATTTTGCATCAAGGTCATCGCAATAATCATAAAGCGTTCTTGAGGTAATTCATACAGCTGTCTCTCGTGATCACGAGCCAAATAACGATCCGCTAATAGAAACAACCCGATATAATTAAATAATTGATCGCAATCAAGATCAATGACCTGAGATAAATTTTCAATCTCCTCTTTTGAATACGCACCTAATAGACTTTGAGCATAAATGCCTTTATCTGTCAAAATTTTGATGAGCTGATATAAATCACCGTATTTTTGATTCACTGGGTAGTTGCGATTTTCGGCAGCTTCAGCATATAAATCATTCAAATATAACTGCGCTGCAGCAAACGTCCAATTCGGTCGATCCATAGAAATATGATTGAGAGAATAAAACAGTGCATGTTGATTCGCTTGATCAACCGATCCGTTAAAATCATGCAATTGTTGTTCAAGCTCTGAAACATCAATGGCATATTTATCAGCCATTGGCTTTATGCCTTCTATAACGACATCGATTTCACTCTGTAAATATGTACCCATGCTCCATTCCTCCTAAAATTGACGATCTGCTCTAAATTATTATTTCAACATAATAAATAGATTAACATTCTAAAAATCCCCTAGTTGTCCCAACTTTGTCTTTTACTCTTCAAAGAAATTGAAGCCACTCTCAGGTTAAGGTGGGCCTAGTGACTAAACCCTCCAATACAAAACCATACAGTGGCACTTGTTCAATTCAACTTGAGGCAATTCTAGATTCTAATTATCATCAAATTCCTAATAAGGTAAATCATCTTAATTATGAACCAATCACAATATAGAGTATTTATTCTCACTAAATACACAACATATTGTGTAGTCTTTCTCCATAGTACTTTATTTCGACGATTTTCTCAAGATAAAATTTTGGCGTAAAACGTCCTAATTCAGAGAAGGTTCGATGTACTAGGCTTTTCATCGATAAAAATAATTAAAAATAGATCGAAAACTTCAGAAAATTTATAAAAATAATGGGACAACAGACAATCATTGAAAAAAATGAAGTATAGCGCACGACACACAGGTCGCATCAATTCCTTCACGCTAAGTATGTAAATGTCCGCTACAGAACGCTCGCTTTCGTAAAGGCATGCATGTTGTATCATCTTGCATGTCCATGCGCAACGAGGTTTTTGTCCTGTACCCCTTCATAAAATGCTAAAAATAAACACCCCAAAAGTTAGATTGTGACCCTAACTTTTGGGGTGCCAGACATAACCAATATCTTTTTTTACTATATCAGACTAGCTTTGTCCTAGCCAGCCTCTCAAAAAATATTTTTTATTAAGAAATGCCTAAAGCAATCTTTGCAAAACGTGACATATTATCTTTTGACCACGGTGGACTCCAAACGATGTTCACTTCCACGCTATTGACACCTTCAATTGGAGCAAGCGCCGAACGCACTTCATGCTCAATGGTTCCTGCTAATGGACACCCCATTGCTGTCAATGTCATTGTAACCATAACATCACCGTTTTCATCTACATCTACACCATATACAAGACCAAGATTGACTATGTCAATGCCGAGCTCGGGATCTATCACTTCTTCTAATGCTTCTGCAATGTCATCACGCATTTTTTTTTCATCTAACTGTGCCATACCTTCTCCCCTTTTCCATTCCTATTTCTTATAGTATAACCGCTGCGCCACTTTCAATAAACAGTTATGCATGAAATCTTCACGATTAATTTAAGAGGAAGCGACATAGTGCCTGTCCATCATTCGAGATGGTAAAGCCACAATGGGCTGATTGAACGCATCAAGCCTTCCTTCACTTCTAAAAAAAGGAAGGGCAATCCCCTTCCTTTCACACCTTTTAACTGAGCGCAATGTCTGTTACATTGCGTTCTACAATTCGCGCGCTGTGCTTTTTAATAACCTCTCCACCAGATGATGAAAAAACATGTTGTTCAACCACCGCATCCATCGCCGTATTGACATCTGCTGCATTAACCGGTTCCACAGGATCATTTAACGTGTATGACACGGTTTTCCCATCTGCATTTTCAAACAAAAGTTCTAAAACTTTAGCCAAGTGTTTCCCTCCCTTCTTCATTCTCCACATTCTGAGATTAAGACTGTTGTGAGATTTCCGAGGTATCTGATCGCTCAATAGCAATCAATTCATGCTGTTGAAGAACAACCAAAGATGTGGCAACAGCGTAAAGCTGATCGGCGGTTACTTCCAAATTTAAATTGTTAAAGCTCTTCCTCAGCCTTACAACCTCCCCCTGCTCATTCACCCCACCATCTAGCAGAAGTACCATACTTGATTGCTGTGGTTGACTTTTAGCCATATCCTCACCTCCTTCTCATATAATAAATAGACAGAAGGTGATTCAAACGGTGATACAAATAATTTTTGCAATGAATCATGCAAAGAAAAATCAAGGAGATGACTAACTCCCTTGGCATTTATACAATCGTCTGACAACGCTACAACGTCATCTTTTAGACTAGCATTGTACTTCTCATAATAAATCGTGTAAAATACCTATAAAAGGAGTTTGGCTCCTAGAACTTATGCAAGATTGAACAAAGGAGAGGTAAGATGGGAATTCATGTACGAGTTGATAGAACCCCTAACCCAAATGCAATGAAATTTACTGCACCGAAGCAGTTATTTAACAACCGTCTAATCGTCAAACAAGGGGAACAAGCGAACGATCCGTTAGCACAACAACTTCTTGCTCTTGAGGGCATTGATAATCTATTTGGTTATGATGATTTTATTACAGTAAATAAGATACCGAATGTGGAATGGGACGTTTTACTACCACAGATCAAAGCCGTATTTGAAAACTTCTCGAATTAAAGAGAAGAGCGTTCATATCCCAATTGAAAGATAGACTATAAGATGAAGCTACCGACCCCAAAAGTCATCTGAATGATGCACGGAGCCGGTTTTTTTAGCTTATCCTATGTCCAAAAAAGGTCAAGTATCCCAGCCATCACATACGCTATGATTTTTGCTCCATGAACGCATTAAGCCTGCTTTTCTAATCTTTGTTTCAATTTAGCAAGGGTAGACTTCTTCCAAGAACGCACTGTATCCATCGTGACTCCTTGTTCTGCTGCGATGATCACCGTTTTTTTATCCTTTATGATGGCTTCCTCAATCCAGAGCTTCTCCCGATTACTTAACCATGTCACGGACTGGAGTGATCGCATATCTAAATCATGCGCTGCCTGAACAACAGCGATTTCTGGCAATGTCTCAAAGAAAATATGCTGGTCACCATAACGCTTTTTTCTTTTGATTTCTGTGAGCAGCTTACCTCTCACTACTAACTCAGCAAAGGCTGGAAAAGCCCCTTTCCTTGAATCAAAATGTTGACATGCCTCCCATAAAGCAATCAAAGCGATTTGATACATCTCATCATAATCTCTTAACAAGCGATAGTTAACCAACCACTTTTTAACAAGTGGATCAAATTGTAAAGCAATCTCTGCAAATGAACACTTAGTAACCATTTTCCCCTCTTGAATAAGACGCACGCCTTCACGTATTCCGCGGTAAAATGAGGATACAAAAAATTTTACGGTCACGCACTTAGAAAGATAGGGTATTTGACCTTGTTGTATCGACCATTTCGAAAATTTATGGTGAATTTTAATTAAATGACAGCTTCTTTCATTTGGAAAAAACCACCCGCAACATAAAAAAACCTCGTAACAGAGGCTTTATAACAATCGATTAGCTATCATTTTAGGAGAATCCCGGTCTCTCTACGCTCTCTTTGATAATTGCAGGAAGTGTATCAAACATTGACGGAAAATGGTAACCAAATGTACCTGCCATGCCATAGGAAAAGGCAGTCACATAGACTGCCCAAGTTTAATTTATAACACACCATATCCAATAGAAAAGACGCCTGCTAAACCAATGATAAAAATAATCCAAAAAACAACAGCGTTTTCTTTCTTTTTTGTCTTATTGAGAATCGCGTTCATCATTCCTATAACTAAGATACCGAAAAGTCCTTTGATCGTTGACCACACAAAATTATCTGCACTATATAATTTTGCCACCATGACAACGCCCGTAATAAGAATAAGTAAAAAAAGAAAATGAAGAAACATTTGCAAAATCCTAGCTGGTTTATTCTTCCCTAGGATATACAGGATAAAGGTTAGTACAAATACGATTAACCCCAGTATCCAAAAACCTACGTGAGCATGCAGCCACATTCACTACACCTCCCTCCCATTATGTTCACCTCAACATTATGTAATAGTAGCGATGAATCAAAAATCTTAAAAAAATTTTTTTAAGTAGTTTCATCCTATCATACTCCATATAAAAGCTACAACTGCCATCTCCGCTTAATATAATCAAGTGGAGATGATGACATTAAAAAACCCCCACAGATCAACTCTGTGAGGGTTCTTCATCACCATCATTATAAGCTCAATGAAATATACTTTGTTTCAAGGTATTCTTCGATGCCTTCCGTACCGCCTTCACGACCAAGTCCGCTTTGCTTGGTTCCACCAAATGGTGCTTGTGCGGCAGATGGCACCCCATCATTCCAACCAACAATTCCATAGTCAAGGGCTTCAGACAATCTCGTACCTCGTGAAACGTCCTGCGTGTAGAAGTAAGCTGCCAACCCAAATGGGGTGTCATTAGCAAGACGAATAGCTTCCTCATCGGTCTCAAATTTTTGAATAGGAGCAATAGGCCCGAAGGTTTCTATGTGCATCATTTCCATATCAGATGTCATACCGGTAAGCACGGTGGGTTCATAAAAATAGGTCCCTTTGCTTGAATCTGCATGTCCCTGACCTCCGACAAGACATTGAGCACCTTTTTTAAGCGCGTCCTTTACCTGTCTTTCTACCTTTGCAAACCCATCCTTATCAATGAGTGGCCCTACTGCAACGCCCTCTTCAAGGCCGTTTCCATATTTTAGAGCTTGCACTCTGGTCGTAAATTTTTCAATAAATTGGTCATAGATGCCTGATTGTACATAAAGCCTGTTAGCACAGACACATGTTTGACCACTGTTACGGAATTTGCTAGTTAAGACCATAGAGACGGCTTTATCTAGATCAGCATCATCACAAATAATCGATGGTGCATGTCCACCTAATTCCAAAGACATCTTTTTAATATGCTTAGCGCTTTTCTCCATTAAAAGCCTACCGACTTGCGTAGATCCTGTGAAGGTAATCTTACGAACACGCATGTCAGACATCACAGCATTTGTAAAAGCTTCTGGATCACCACAAACCACGTTAAACACACCCTGCGGTACGCCGGCTTGTTCAGCTAACTCAACGAGTTTCAAAGCAGTTAAAGGAGTTTGTTCTGCTGGTTTAATAATGATGGTGCAACCTGCTGCCAAAGCCGGTGCTAGCTTTCTTGTGATCATCGCCGCTGGGAAATTCCATGGCGTAATCCCAGCCACAATACCTACAGGCTGTTTGATCACCTTTATCCGATGATCTTCTCGAATACCTGGAACCGTTCTACCATAGACACGCCGTGCTTCTTCAGCAAACCATTCTATAAAAGAGGAGGCATACATGATTTCTCCTTCTGATTCTTTAAGAGGTTTACCATTTTCCAACGTCATCAGCTTAGCCAATTCATCCTTATGATCTAGGATAAGCCGGAAATACGCTCTTAAAATACGAGCACGATCGTCAGCGGTTTTGTTTTTCCATCCGTCTGAGGCACGATGGGCAGCTTCAATTGCCTGCTTTGTTTCTTCTTCTCCGCCATTTGGAACACTGCCAATGACTTTCCCAGTAGCAGGATCTGTCACTTCGATTTTATCAAGCTTCTCTCCCACCCACTTGCCGTCAATATAATTTAATAAATCATATTCAGCCATCTTTGTCCTCCTCCTCGTTACGTATTCTTTAATTAAGTCTTCACTTTTGAAGCGAAATTATTCTACTTCACAAGAAATCATCAACCTATGCTCTCGTCTTCATTATATACTACCAAGTTCGTCCCTTCACCAAATATACTCCTGGTTTTTCACCACCGTGTCTCAATGATAATAAAAATGAAAGATGCCTACCATTTTGTATTTGTACAAGGCTGATTTCCGAGATCCTTGTGATATTTTTTTCTAGCTTCTCCTACATAGCATAGCGAATGCGACTGCCTCGCCCTAAAGCTTCTGCTGGTTCAACAAAAATTTTCCTTGCTAAACGTTCGCGAAGCTCAGGCACATGGCTGATCACACCAATCGCCATATTTTCTGTATGTAGCTTTTCAAGAGCTGTCACAACCGTATCCAATAATTCCGGGTCAAGTGTCCCAAAGCCCTCATCTAGAAAGAAAAATTGCAAGGGCACTTCACCGCACAGCTGCACCTGCATGGATAAAGAAAGGGCGAGTGCGAGCGAAGTCAAGAAGGTCTCACCTCCAGAAAGGGTAGAAACCGGACGGCGAATGCTCCCATTAGCATCATCACGAATCACAAATCCTCCTGATGTATCGACCTCAATGGCATAACGCCCCTGGGTCAAATGTGCGAGTCTGTCCGATGCCATTCGACTTATCTGTATCAGTTGCTCTTCAGCAATGAATTCAACAAAACTATTGCCGCGAAAAACACTCTGTAACTTTTGCAGTTGTCCGTGTAGGCTTGCAAGCTTTACTCTCTCCATTTCCAACACTTTAAAACGCTTATTCTTTTCCTTAATCGACTGCCATTCCTTCTCCAATGCTGCCTGTCGCTTTAAATGCTGATCACGCTCATCCTCACTATCAGTCATTTGCTTTTGCAGGAGCTGCATATCTTCTTCGGTCAAACGCTCAGCGCCAAGACGCTGACTCAGACGTTTGATTTCCTGCACAAGATAACTATAGTGCTCATCAAAATGAGTTATTTTTGCACGCAAGGCTTCCACCATCGAATCCGACAGATAGACCTGTTGAACACTGGAGATAGTCTCAAACGCATGGTGAGTCAGCTGCTCTTGAAGCTGTACTTCCACCAATTGTTTTCTTTCACATGCTTGATCATAAAGAGCCTGAGCATTTGAATAATGCTTTTCTAGCATAAAGCTGTGCTGTTTTTTTTCATCCCATACATGTTTGCTCTCAGCCTCATGTGCTTGCAAGCTTGTCCATTCTTTTTCAAGCCGATCCAATGCTTCAAAGGGATCCACCTGCTTTCCCTGCAATATGACCTGCACTTGTTGCTCTAAGGACTGACGTGACCGACTGATTTCACCACAAGTCGCCCGCGCTTCTGTATACCGTTGTTCAAGGATCAGTCCATCCTTTTCTAATATTTCATGTTGTTGAAGGTCTTGATCAATCTGGTGCGTCAGCCGATCGGTTGCTTCTTGCGCCTCTTGAAATCTTTGATCCTTCGCTTGAATATCCAACTGCAATTGCTCAAGTGACTCCCTATCGATATCCGCATGATTGAGCTGCCATTCTGCGTACTGCGCTTGTAAGGCAGTGCTTAACTGCTCTGCATTGCGTTGATAGTCATTCACCTGATCCGACAAGGTGCTCCACTCCGATTCAAGCTTTGTATGATCGGTAGAAACACGACGAAAGTCCACTTGTTGACGTTGTAAAGCTGTATCAATCCCTAACACATCTTGCTTAAGTGCTTTTATCTCACGGTTTGCCTGATTTATCCACTGCTTCAAATCTTCTAGCTTCCATTCAGAAACTGGCAAGGGTTCTGACCTTGGTATAGCCTTCAAATCAGGTACGCTACCCTCTCCTAATTGTTGAATATGCTGAACCCTTTGTTCTAGAGCAGCCCGCTGACTACCAATGATTTGCACTGTCTGCTGAATCCACTCCCGACATTTTTTATAGAAGTGGTTCAGCTCCTCCAGTTGTTGCAAAGCATCCTCCACATCATCATCCTCTGCGATCTTCGTGTGATGGATGGAACCACACACTGGGCAAGGCTCTCCTGCCACAAGCTGTTGTGTTAATTGTTGAGCCAGGACATGTCTATAGGTCACTTGATACTGTTCTTCCCGTTCAGATTCCTTCACAGACAACCAATCTCGAAACACACGAAGCTTAGAGTCTGTATCAGCTAGCTTTAAAAAAACAGCCTCATAGCGAGAAAAACTCTGTAGAAGTCCTTCCAAAATGATGTTATATTGCCGCTCTGACGCAGCCATCTTTTCTTTAACAGCCTGTCGTTTCTCCATTGCTTCATCTAAACGCTTCTGCCACTCCTCAGAACTCTGCTCATCGTGCTTCATTTGCTGTTTATCCACAAGTGCCTGTTGTACGTGTTCTCGGTATGCACTCGTGACAGTGACCTCCTGCCTGACTGCTTGCCAACCTTGTAATTGCTCTTTTTTCTCCTTAATCTTCACCAAAAGCTGTTGTTGACGTTCCCTATTTTCTTGGAGCCCTTGTTGCTGTTGCTTGAGCTGCTCTTGTAAAATGTTGCCATGCTTTTGTTTTTCCAAAAGCTCGGCTTGTAGATGCTGTACCTTTTGTAGAGCCATTTTTTCTTTATCGTAATCAGGTTGTTTTCCAACCACAGCTGCTTGAGCCTGCCGATAGGCTTCAGCCGCTATTTGCTCTGACTTTTGACTCCTTGTAAATTGCTGTTTTGTTAACGTTAAACTCTTTTCGCCTTTCAGCACAGCTTCCTTTGCTTCCTCAAATACAGTGACATACGGCATCACCTTGGAGGCACGTTCTGCTTGCTTGACTTGCTGTCGAAACTGCCCTATTTCTTCCTGCTCGCTTTTTAGTGCTTGTTCTTTCTTTTCATAATCCAAGAGAGACCGCTGCATCTCCCACTGTACTTTCGCCTCATCAAAGCGCTGTTTAATGTCATTTAATTGCTCTTGATAGTCTCTAGTCGTTTTCTCCGCTTCTCGATACTGTACCTCTATGACCTGTAACGCCTCGTCAGAAGCATCTCCTAAACCCTGTTCTTCAGCTTCGATCGCTTCCAAACGTCGCTCCGCATGTGTCACGCGTTCTCGGATTTTTTCATTCAAACGATCCCCATATTTTTCAAGATGGAACAGGCGCTGTAACATACGTCGACGTTCTGCCCCCTTTAATGTTAGAAAATCTGCAAATTTGCCCTGAGGGAGGACAACCGCTCGTGTAAAATCATCATGGCTCAAGCCAAGAAGGGCTGTGACAGCTTGCGTGACTTCTCTTTCTTTATCTGCCAGCACCTCGTGCGTCGAACCCGATAATAAATGCAACCGACAGCTCCCCACAGTCAACCCATCACTTTTAGATCTTTTATAGACACGCTCTACACGATAGCGTTGAGGCGCTGTGATACCAAGATCAAAGGTGAAAGCAACCGAAAGCTCATTCTCTGCCTGATTTAAAATGCCTTGCGTATTCCCCGTAGCTCGCTCAACCTTACCATATAAAGCCAGCGTAATCGCATCAAGAAGGGACGACTTCCCGCTTCCCGTAGGACCGAAAATACCGAAGACACCTCCATCGACTAATTGAGAAAAGTCAATCATTTGTTTTTCCCTAAAGCTATGAAGACCTGCTACTGAGAGCTCAATCGGTCGCATTCATCCCACCACTTTCTTCCTCAGTTTCCTTCGCAATATCTAAAAAAAGCTTGATCAAATCTTGATCAGGCTCAGCACCCACCGTTTGTTGACGATAAAAGCGTTCAAATATATCCTGCAATGGTAGATCTGCCAGCCGTGTCAGCCGTCCGTCCATTTTTGACTCTAGATAGACGGGATGAATATGTATCAATCCCTCGTGTGCTTTGCGCAAATTTTGAATATCATGAATGCCTAAATCATCCTTAAGCGTGATTTCTAGATCAACCCAAGCATTCGCATCCCTACCAGCCTCAATCCATTGGTACACTTCCTCTAAACCCTGCTTAGCAGACCAGCGAACGAGCGGCTTGCCCGATTTCAAATAGATTTCTCGGATATCCGCCGATTTTCCGGGCTCACAATCAATAATCGTCACGGATTTTGGTTGATTAGCTTCAGAAAAGCTATAGGATAAAGGCGAGCCACTATAACGCCCTGGTGTCTGACCAAATGCTAAATTCTGGGGACGATGCAGGTGACCCAAGGCAATATAATCCGCACCGACATTTAACGATGAGGGAGACACCGTATAGGCGCCGCCGATCTGAATAGGTCGTTCAGAATCTGATTCTCTTCCACCTGCAATAAAAAGATGGCTCATAATAATGTTCACCGCCTGCTTTTTAAATGCTTGTGCATGCGAACGGAAAAGTGCAGACAAGCGTTGATCATAAGCAGAGCGGATCAGCTCCTCCTCATTCATTTCACTTAAACACTCGTTAAGCCGTGCTTCAGAAGGATAGGGAACAGCGCTGATAACGAGTTCCTGATGACAAAAAGGAACGGCGATGGTATGTGTCTTCTGTGACGGACGACCCACCAAGGTGATCCCATGAGTAAGGGCTAATGGTGACGCTGCCTCAATCCGCTCAGGACTATCATGATTTCCAGAAATAACAATGATTGAACGTCTTCCATCAAGAGAAAGTTGTTTCATTGTTTCATAGAATAACATTTCAGAAACAGCAGGTGGATTTACCGAATCATACACATCCCCAGCCATTAAAACAGCATCCACCTTCTCCTCATTAGCAATGTCGATGATTTCCGCAAGCACCGCCTCCTGTTCACCTTGACGTGAACGACCCTCTAGGTTGCGGCCTAAATGCCAATCTGCCGTATGTAAAAGTCGCAAGCTTCTCCCCCCTTATATTCAAGAACACCAAGCATTCTCCTATTAGCGATCATAATGTGTATAAATAACCACCATCAAAAAAGTACAGTCCAAGCTGCGTGACTTCTTGTTTCCAAATACGCTTAATGGCAAGCCGATAAAGTTCTAGCTGTTGGCGATAACGAGCGACAAGCTCCTGCTGCTGAGCATCTAATGATTGAAACTGTCCTTCAATCCGATCGGTTTTAAAATCCAATAATACCAACCCAGATGCCGTTTCGTATAAACAGTCCACAACACCTTGAACGAGTACCGTATCTCCCCTCTCTTGCCAATCTGAATACATATCCTCTGTTTTAATAGCTAAGGAAAAAGAAAGCTCACGTACCACACGTTTAGCGTGCAGAATATCTTGTCCGACTTCCGTTTCAAAAAAATGAGCAACCCTCTTAAAATCTATAGTCTCAGACTCTTCTTCAGTCAACAGCTCCTGCTGTACCATACGCTTTGCCTCCTGATCAAGATGGTCCTGAGACATCGGAAGGGTGAGCGTCACATGCTGCATAAACTTATGCACGGCGGTTCCACGTTCTGTAGCTGTCAGTTGTTTGTCGCTTAAAAAACGAGGTCGATCGTCTAATGAATGCCTCAATTGCCCAATAAGTGCTTCATCATATCCTTCGTTAAAATGCTCCTGTTGACGCTTGATTTCAGTGACAGTTTGCTTAGCCATGTATACCGTAGCTTGCTGATAAGCATACCTCCAAGCTAAACGTTCCGCTACTAGCTGATCCTCATAGACATCGACAGGAAGCCAGTTCTGCAATGATTTTTCTTTCTCCCGATCCTTCTCTTCCTGCTGTTCACCAAGCTCTGAAACAATACCACTGCCTACATGAATAGCTGTCAACCACTTGGAAGGATGTTGCCTCACGGATTCATGGGCAGGAGAAAATCCCGCAACATCATGAAAGACAACAGCATCCTTATGACGTAAAACACTTGGTCCAATCCAATCCAAAAACGTCCTTGCTTGCATGCGAGCGTAAGCAGATAACGTCCATGTCATGTCACTAGCGCTATCGTTCCATTTTTGCATCGCCTGTTCAACATCTTTTAACGTTCCTACAAGAATCAGCTTTTCTCGGGCGCGTGTTAATGCTACATACAGGATGCGCATTTCTTCAGCTATGGTTTCACTTGCCATCCTTCTTTTAAGGGCTACATGAGGTAAGGTTAATGTTGTAAACCGCTTCACAGGATCAATATTTTTCGTTCCAAAACCTAGCGTTTTATGCAGCAAAACCTTAGCATTTACATCTCTAAAATTAAAGCGTTTATTGATTCCTGCAACAAAAACAACTGGAAATTCTAGCCCTTTACTCTTATGAATCGTCATCACGCGGACGACATCCTCTTGCTCGCTCAATGCTCTTGCTTCCGCAAGATCCCCACCCCTATCTTGAAGGCGTTCAACGAAACGCAAAAAGCGAAACAACCCACGAAAAGAGGTTTGCTCATATTGACGCGCTCGGTCATAGAGCGCACGTAAATTCGCTTGCCGCTGTTCACCTGCCGACAGACCCGCAACATAATCATAATAGCCCGTTTCTCGATAAAGCTGCCATATCAAATCCGCCAATGCACCACGCCGAGCACGATCACGCCAAGCTTCCAGTCTGTGATTAAACTCTCTCAATTTATGAGCCAGGTCATCCGTATAACTTTCGCTGTAATACCTCATCGCCTCATAATATTCCCCATCTTTTTGGGCAATGCGGATGCGAGCAAGCTCCGAACCTGTCAACCCTACTAAGGGCGACCGTAATACAGAAGCAAGAGGAATATCCTGAAAGGGATTGTCAATTGTTCTAAGCAATGCCATCATCACAGCAATCTCCGTCGCTTCAAAATAGCCCCTTGAAAGCTCCGCATAGGCGGGAATGCCTTTTTGCCTGAGAACATCCAATAACGTTGGTGCCCACGCTGCTCCCGAGCGCAATAAAATGACAATATCACGATATAGTATCGGTCGATTGATCTTGGTTTCCTTATCATAGACCTCTTTTCCACCCTGAATCATCTCTTGAATTTGACCAGCAATAAAATGTCCCTCTAATTCTGCGATTTCATAATCTTCTGCAGTCTCATCCTCTATACCGTCTTTATGCTCTTGACGATTGATAAGATGGAGCTCGGTCTCCTGTTTCTCTTCAGAGTAATAGGTGGCACCAAACCATAAGGCTGCCTTGTCATCATAGGCAATTTCACCAATGGTCTCATCCATGATTTGTTTAAAAATAAAGTTGGTTCCATCCACTATTTCTTGCCGACTGCGAAAATTTTGTGATAAATCAATGCGATACCCAGATGCTTCATCAGCAGATGAGTCATTCCCAAAACGCTTGTACTTCTTCAAAAACAAGCCGGGCTCAGCCAAGCGGAACCGATAAATGCTTTGCTTAACATCGCCAACCATGAATGTATTATCCCCTCTAGCAATATGGGAGATGATAGTCTCCTGAACAAGATTGGTATCTTGGTATTCATCAACGAGTATTTCTGTAAATTGAGAGCGATATTGCTTAGCAACCTCTGAGGCCAGCTCATGTCCCGGTTGTGACGCATCATCACGTAAAATGGACAGAGCAAAATGCTCTAAATCATCAAAGTCAACCACGGCTTTTTCTTTTTTCACCGCAGCATAACGCTGAGAAAAATCCTTGACAAACTGTACCAGCAACTGAACATACGGAGCCATATCCTGGAGATCTTCTAAATAGCTTGCAGGAGTCCTAGAAAATAGCTCCTCTTGAAGCTGGTTCAACCGCTTTTTGACCTCATCTCTTAGCCTCTTGACTCGCTCTTTCAAAGCCGGATCGATAGCATCACCTTTACAAGGCTTTAGCTTCATGAAAGAAATCTGAGAAAAAGCTTGATGAAGAGCCTCCCACGCTCCATGCACTTCTGCATAAAGCGATTGAAGCATCTGCCGATCTGCTTGTAACGTTTCTATATAAGGATGAGGACCACCTGGCTCAGAAGCGAGCGCTTCCGCTGTTTCCAATACACCGAGTAAGCCGTGCACAGTGGACCCCACCACTTGTTTTAAATCAGGTATCCACGGAAGGGTATCAATCGATGTGTCTGCAGTCACTTGATACGCATCAGCCATTTCATCCAACCAAGCTTCTGGCCAAGGATGACTGCGAGAAAAGGTATACAGCCTTTGGACGAGACCCATGAGCTCTGAATCACTGCGATCATTAGAATAACGATCGACAAGCTCATAAAAATGCTCAGCATCGTCAGCGCTGTAATAATCCTCAAAAAGACCTTCTAAGATATCCTCACGAATCAATGCCATTTCCGCCTCATCACCAATACGGAAGCTCGGGTCGATATCCAATTGATAATAATAGCGTCGAACCACAGACAAGCAAAAAGAATGAGAGGTCGTAATCGACGCTTTATTTAATAGCATAAGCTGATGCCGCAATCTAAGATCGCTCGGATGTTCTGCCAATTCTTTCTCCAAGGCATGTCCAATACGGATGCGCATTTCTGAAGCCGCCGCATTCGTGAAGGTAACGATTAACAAGCGATCGACATCGACAGGCTCCTTAGCATCGGTAATTTTTTGAATGATCCTTTCAACAAGAACGGCTGTTTTACCAGAGCCAGCCGCCGCTGCTACTAGCACGTCCTTCCCCTTTTGCACAATGGCCTGCCATTGATCGTCTGTCCATTGACTCTCCCTCGGCTTTTGCGGGTCCATGATCTAATCTTCCTCCCCTTGCTGATCTGATGCGGTCATATAGTGCGTTTTTAATTGCTCCAAAATAACATCATCCGCTGTTTTTTTTAAAAGACGATAGTTATTTTCTGGCTGAGTGGCATCAAATTGACAAAGTGATTTAAAGGCACAGTGCGTACAAGGCATGCGATCCTTTAATCTATAAGGTGAAATATCGATATTGCCATCGGTGATCTCGATTCCCACCTTTTGCATCGTATCTCTGACATGCTTGCGGAGTGCATCAAAGGTCTCGCCATTGGCAACTGAGGACTGCTTAGTAAATGTCCCATCCATTTTAAAGGAAGCGGGAATACTATCAGAACGTCTAGACGTCAAGGTCTCGTCCATAAGTGTCAAGGTCTCCTCATCTTCAATCAACAATCCCTTCATCCTGAACTCCTTAAATAGTCGCTCCTCAAAATCTTCACCCGTCGGTTTCTCCGTTTCATTCAGCATGGGATTATGAACATGAAAGTAGAGGACACCAGCAGGATCAGCTGTCTCACCCAACCATTCTTTTGAGTGGGTCAACACCACATCTAAATAGGTGAGCATTTGCAAAGCAATTCCATAATAAACCTCAGCCACACTCACATCCTTAATGCTTGATTTATAATCAATTATCCGCAAGAAAAGCCCTCTGCTCGTCACTCCTTTATCAACACGATCAATCCGCCCAACAACCTGCATTGTACAGCCATTAAGCAGCGTGAATTTTAAAGGAGGTAAAGGCTGATTAGGACCAAAGGGCAATTCAATGCCCACAGGTGAAAAGCCACTTGTCTTCGCCTGACGATTCAATGCTAAAGCCACTCGGGTAACAACCTCTCGCATTTTCCTCCTCAAATAACGATAACGTGCTGAGCTTAATAAAATCTCCCGTTGCAACCTTGACGCCAATCGCTCCACTTGTTCGACAGCAAGAGCCTCACATTCTTCTTTAGATAGATCAGCCCACTGCTTATTTTCCTTAAGCAATATTTCTGTCATTGCTTTGATAGCAGCATGAAAAAGCTCGCCAATATCTGGCGCCTCGAGTCGATAAACATCTCGCTCTTTTAAGCGCAACCCATAGTTGGCAAACTGAGCAAACGGACAGGCATTAAACAGCTCCATTCGCGATACACTCGTCTGAATATCCGTTCCGTAAAGCTCCTGCGAAGTCTCTTCCGGTAAGCGCTCTTCACGATTTGCATAAGAACGACTGCTCAACACCCGAATGGTTTGTTCTCGCCACTCCTCAGACTGAATAAACCAATTATAAGTCGCCCACCAGTACTCTGAAACAGGATATCCTTTTTGCCAACGTCGAATATGTGCGGCAACATGACCCAGTGTTCGCGTTGAAGGCAAGATATAATCCCATTGTCTTCCCTCAGCGACTTCATGTGATGCACCTGAAGTGACCTGCACGCTAATCTCTGAAAAGTAGCGAGGCATCTGTGAAATCAAGGAGGAGGGCATGAGTGACTGCCCATCTTCGCTTGCTAGAGGATAAAAAATGTACAGACGCTGACTTGGACTGGTCATCGCACGATAAATTAAAAATTCCTCATGAAAAAGCAAATCCCTTCCACTCGGTGCAAGCTCTACCCCATGATCACTCAGCCATTCCCTTTCTTCGTCTGATAGAATGCTATCCTCCGAATGCTTAGCTGGTAAGATACCTTCATTAACACCTAAGATAAATGTTGCCTTAATAGCATCTGTCCGAGTGCGATCAATTGTCCCAACTAAAACCTGATCAAGTGCAGGCGGAACAAGCGCAAATTGCAGAGCATCCAGCCCTGCTCCTAAGATTTCTGAAAAACTTTTTAAAGAAAGCGTCTCATCACCTATGGCTTCAACAAGCTGATCCAAGCAATCAATTAATGCCCGCCACACTTGATCATGCTCACGTGCCTCAGCAAGACGACCCTCCTTCTCCGCTTTAGTACGCAAAATATCAATCTTTCCAGAGACATTCAAAGATTCCAGAAACAGAAAAAGCTCTGAACACTTTTCCCGTACTGTCGCTGCCTGTTGTATCTTTTTCTCAAATCCCACTAGAGGATCAGCAAGGGCCATCCGCCAATCGTCCAACTTCTTCTGCATTTCCTTTTCTTCACGGCTTTGCGGAACATCCTTTTCTGATAAACCACGATATTGCCGGTACTCCCACGGGGTACTATCTTTCCAATGCCTACCGTGAATACCAAAAGCGAGGACATAATTCTCCAGTTGTGCCACCGCCTCACGCATGTCTTCAACACTCTTATCCCCAGGACAAAGCAAGTCGGTTTTTAACGCTCGGAAAACAGCTTCATATCTCCAATTTTGCAACACTGTATCCAGTAAAGAACGGACCAACTCAATCAACGGATGGTGGTGCATGTCTCGTTTCTGATCCAGAAAGATGGGAATAGCGTAGTCCGTAAATATGGTTTCAAACAGATCTCGATAGGCAGACATATCACGCACTAATACCGTGATATCTTTATACCTTAACTGCTCATCACGAACAAGTCGGCATATTTCACGGGCTGTCTCTTCAATTTCTTCACGACGATTGACCGCTTCAACAATTTGGACGGCTCCGTCATTGCGTACTTGTTTAAAAGGACGCTCTTCAAATTTTTGTTCTAAATGGACAAGACTATGCTTTTCAAAACGCCAGACATCCTGTAAAATTTCTGGTTCTTCAATCGGCACCTTCGCCTCCCGAGCCAAAGTCATTAATCTTCCACAAGTAGCTGATGTCACTCGAAACAGTGTCAAATCTCTAGGAGTAGGTTCCTCATAAAGCCTATCTAGCGTTAGCGTCACCGTTACCCGCTTGGCATGACGCATTAAAACAGACAACAATGCTTGCTCCTGAGGCGTAAAGCTATCAAAACCATCCACCCAAACCTCAGCATCTCGTAAACTCTGCCATTTTGGCAGCCGCTCAGTAGCTATAGTTAAGTAATCATCACTATCAACATATTTATTTAATAAGGCTTTTTCCAGTTCATCATAAATGAGCTGTAAATCATGGAGTTTGTTTAATAAGATGGGATCCGCACTATCTTTTTTTAAAAACGCCCACATGACTCTCAAGTCTTCCGCTGATAAATTGTAGCGTTTAAATTCGCTGATAGCATGGTGAAAAATGTCATAAAACCCTTGTTGTTCAGCAGCTTTTTGAAAGATACGGAATTCATGCTGGTTGGCAAGCATAATCTTCCTCAACAGCATCGTCAAACCGACTTGATTGAGATGCAAGCGCGCTACTCCACCCACATTTTCTAATATTCTCAAAGCAAATCTTGAAAAACTATAAACATCTAAGCGTGTCATCCCAGCGAGACCAGGGAGCTTAGCAAATGAAAATTCTGTATGAAACGTCATTTGATCAGGAACAAGATAGATGAGCGGCGAACCGTCAGGGCTTTTTTTCAGCTCATGCTCTATCTCTTTAAAGCAACGGCTGGTTTTCCCGGTTCCAGCTCGTCCAAGCATGACTCTTAATGACATCGTTATCACCACTCCATCACAGAAACTCTAAACCTATTATCGCACGATGATCAAATGAGAACAAGCAATCGTCTTAAGATGTTGAAAAGAAATAGTGAACTCATAAAAAAAGAAACCTTTTCAGGTATCTCTTCCGACACACAGGACGTGCTAGCTTCAGTGTTGGCACATGGACGTGCCGAGTTTAGCTGAAGTTCCTTATTCATTCACTATTGTGTCTCACTAAGGATTTTCAGCTGTTGCTTTTCTCGCAGGAGTCTTCGTAGGTTGCTTCCGCTAATAATAGAGAAGATGATTGGAGCAAAATACCCTAGCCTCTTTCGCTTACTCGTTTTCGTAAAGGCATTATTAGTACTCAAGTGGATGGAGAGCGAAAGAAGCGAGACTCCTGTGGGAACAGCACGTGTCTGAAGACTCAGCTAGAAAGTGTTTGGTGCTTTCTGAGGAGGCTGAGACCGTGCCCGCGGAAAACGATCATTCTGTAGCGGACATCCATAACACTCAAGTGAATGAGAGCGCAAAATTCCTGCGGAAACAACACATGCCCGAAGACCCACTTGAAAAAGTGCCAACGCCTAAGCTAGCAGCATCTCCTGGACATCGAAAAAAGAGCGGTGCCTACCAAAATATATTGGTGCGTACCGCTCTTTTCACTGATTGGGTTTTATCCCAGTCTCTTTGTTTTCGTCTAATGCCTAGTCCTCATCCCATACTTTAACTTCTATCATAACGTCACCATTTTGCATCGCACGTGCTGTTTCAAGCCCGTCAGTTACTTGACCAAATACGGTATGAACACCGTCAAGATGGGGCTGTGGTTCATGTACGATAAAAAATTGACTCCCTCCAGTGTCCTTTCCGGCATGCGCCATGGAAAGAGAACCAGCAACATGTTGATGAGGATTGTCCTCTGTTTCACACTTAATCGTGTAACCTGGACCACCAGCACCTGTGCCTGTCGGGTCGCCACCCTGGCTAACAAACCCTGGAATCACACGGTGAAAAGTAACATCCTTATAAAAATCTGAGTTGGCTAATTTTTCAAAGTTAGCCACCGTCCCAGGAGCTTCGTTGGAAAACAAATCAAATTTAATTTCTTCGCCATTTTCCATCTTGATCAAACCTTTTTTCAAAACAACTACCTCCATTTACATAGGATTTTTTCCACTGCTTGCTTTATTTTACACGACAACGAAAAAAAGACCAAATCCCAGGAATGGTTTTTATCAAATCACCATTAACATTTCATCTGAATCCCAAAGTAAGCTCAACGTCTGTCCATCATGAAGCTGCCCAATGAAACCCTCTCCCTTTATAAAAATGAGAGGGCACCATATCCCAGCGTCGCAATGCCAGCAGCAAGAACGGCAGATTTCAATTTAAAACGAGAATAGGAAACAGCTTTTAAATCTAATACACCTGCCATCGTGTTCGTATCATCACTTAAAGGGGAAGAAAATGTTCCGAAGACACCGCTAGCAAATACAGCTCCGACAACAATGGATAAATTTGCTCCAGAGCTATGTGCTAAAGCAATGCCTAAAGGCATTAAAATTCCCCATGTTCCCCATGAAGAGCCAATAAAATAAGAGATAATCGCTCCTAAAACAAACATGACGGGCGGAATAATCGATGTAGGAATCCAAGAAACATGACTGGTGACAAAATCAGAGAAGCCCAATTTATTCGTCACAAGTGTAAGCCCCCAAACCACACTTAACAACACAATGACATTCATCAATTCATTTCCTCCATTAATAAATTCCGTCACCAGATCTCCCAAAGTAAATTTTTGTATCATGTAAAAAATGAATGCCATCAATGTTGAGATAATAAGAGCGACAAGCATCGCATTGAGTACATCCGCCTTGATAAAAGCCTGCACAACTCCCTTGGCTCCATGGCTCTTACCACTTAAATAAGTAAGAAGCAAGGTCAGCACAATATCTAAAGCAAGCGGGACGATAAGATTAATCGGTCGTACGGGCAAATCCTTTGCGACAACGGGATGACAATCCTCCCAGCCTTTTGCCTCCGCTTGTTTCTTATTTTCTGGTTTTGATGCTTTTTTAACCTTGTTTTTATCTCGATGAAAAAAGCTCAAATAGATCCCAACCAAAATCAAAGCAATGGAGAAGAAATTAAAGGGCACACTATGAATATAGAGCTCATACGGATCCCCATCGATCTTTTCATTTTTCAAAGAAACATCGATAACGGATGTCATGTAACCAACAAAGGCTGTTGCAATAGGAATCAACGCTATCAATGCTGTTCCTGTCGTTTCAATTACATAGCCCAATTCCTGACCTGACATTTTTATTTTTTGAATTAACGTACGCATAATCGGGCCAACCGTCACAATCCGAAAGGTAGGTGAACTAAAGGTCCCAATCGTCGATGCCCAAATAAGCACCAATGCCTGCCGCTTGGTTTGAACATGCTCCGCCGACCATTTGACAAAGCCTTTAATGCCCCCTGAATACTTCATAATGCCAACTAAACCTGTGAAAATATAGAGAAATAAAATAATTTCAATATTGCTTTTATCTATTAAAGCTTGAATGACAAAAACAACAGCGGCTCGAATCCCTGCAAAGACATGAGGACGATAAATATAAGAGCCCACAATCAGACCTAATGTTAGTGCCGGCAAAACCTTCTTAGTGATTATAGCTACAGGAATAACCACTAAAAGAGGTACAATAGACAGCCAGCCTCCCCCCATGAATCATCACTCCCTTACGTTGTATGTTGGTCATAGTTTGTAACAATAGGGGAAAAATATGCTTATGACATCCTAGGAGTGATTCCGTTGGCTACACATAAAAAAAGAAGGCCTCTCAGTCCACCGCAATTCCTGGCACTTCTCTTAACGATGACGATCCTGATCGGAACCCTTTTACTGAAATTGCCTGCCTCTACTGAGCACCCCATCTCCTGGATGACAGCTTTATTCACGTCTACCTCCGCTACAACGGTCACGGGATTATTTACTGTGGACAATACCACTATATTTACCTCGTTTGGCGATATTATTATTTTGATCATCATCCAATTAGGTGGATTAGGGATCATGACATTCGCCATTCTCATCTTTTTATTAATAGAAAAAAGCATTTCTATCAAACAAAGCCTCCTGATTCAAGAAGCATTGAATCAAAACTCTCTGGGAGGAATCGTTAAGCTTATTAAGCGCCTTTTCACGTTCTCCTTATTTTTCGAAAGCCTTATGGCACTCTTGTTCGCCTTCCGCTTCATTCCTGAACTCGGTTGGAGCAAAGGGATAGGCTATGCTATTTTTCACTCTATCTCTGCGTTCAATAATGCAGGATATAGCCTTTGGCCTGATAGCTTAACCCGCTACGCTAGAGATCCAGTGATCAACATTTTATTTTCCATATCCATTATGCTTGGTGGATTAGGGTTTACTGTTCTGAATGATATATGGGATAAAAAAAGATGGAGAGCGTATCTCCTACATACGAAGGTCATGCTTCTCGGTACAATGATGATTAATGCCATCGCCATGATCGTGATCTTTCTGCTAGAATACGATAACCCCTTAACCCTTTCCCATTTGCCATTCCATGATCGCGTATGGACAGCCTTTTTTCAAGCAACAACCACACGCACGGCGGGATTTCATACCGTCTCCATTCAAGATTTGCACCCCGAAACTCGCTTTTTAATGATGATTTTAATGTTTATCGGTGCTGGATCCGTATCGACAAGCGGTGGAATCAAATTGACCACAGCAGTCTGTTTGGTGATGATGGTCTATGCCTATATTCGCAAACAAAATGAACCGACGCTCATGCACCGATCCATTCATCAAGAGGCTATCTTCAAGGCTTTAACCATTACCACTTTATCTATCGGTATGATTTTTACTGCCATCTTTATCATGCTTATCTCTGAAAAATCCTCCATCACATTTTTTCAAATTGCTTTCGAGGTGGTATCCGCCTTCGGAACAGTCGGTCTTTCCACAGGAATCACGCCAGAGCTGAGCCCGGTTGGACAATGGGTGATAATCTTAGTCATGATCTTCGGTAAGCTTGGCCCCCTGACCATGGTATTCTCCACATCTTCGCGAACTCAGGATCATATTCGCTACCCGAGCGGCAAACTATTTATCGGATAGTAATGGCAAATATATTAATATATTTTAAACAATATCAATCAAAAATTTCATTACTATATCAATATACATATTAATTAAAGTTATGCTAGATTATACTAAAATATATAAACTTAGGCATCGCTTGGGCATCAAAACCCTCAACTAATAAGTTGAGGGTTTGTTTTTTATGTCATATAATTATTAACATCAAATTAATTATAACTTATAATGTCGATTAAAAAAGGATGACAAAATTGGTTGATTAATACGACATGTCACCCTTCGGGGTGGTTCACAAATAAAAAGGAGATGATTAAAAATGGAAAATAAATTAGTAAGAGAGATGACTTTTGGTAAATCAAAGGTTATTATCACCGTTAAATATTACAAAGAATCCCAAAATGATGAGATAAAAAATTCGACAGATTTTGTTATCATCGACAAAAACGGAGAAAAAGTCGGTAGTAGTCATCTCGTATTTTTACATAGTTATAACAAAATAGCCGAACTGGGAGCAGATGAGGGCAAGAAAGCATACGATACTATAAACGCAGAAATCGATGAAATGCATGATACGCTTTGCCGGGAGCTGGGCATTTTAACTGATGAAGAAAAAAGAGTACAACGCGCAATTATTTGGGCAAAAGATATGATTAAAAAATGTGAAGATTTTGGTGTTGATATGCTTATGACAGAATCTGTAGCAAAAAAATGGCGTGATCGTTACAAAAACAATTCAGATGGAGTAGAATTAATAAGCAAACACGAAATGCCTAGTAAAAAAAATTATGAGAGAGCCTTAAAAATCCTAGGATGCTAATCCCATATCGAATATTAAAATCAAATGTTTTGAAATAGAAATATAAAATGGTATACTTACTACACTCCAAATTATTATTTCAATGTAATGAATTGCGATATATTGCTTCGGCATATACTTAAGAGAACTGGTTACGACTGGTTCTCTTTTTAATGCACAAAAAACCTCCCACTTATGTGAGAGGTTCGATGTTTAAGGGGTGGAATCCTACATAAGTAAAAAATCCATATAAAATTAGGTATGTAAGGTTTATACCTACATTAATAAACTCACACGACCATGCAATCCTTCTATGTGACAAGGTATGATGTACCACTATACCCAAATAGTATTATAAAAATTAATTAATGAAATAGAAATCAATAAAAAATGGGTAATTCCACATAACATTTAGGTGCTTTTCACAAAATGTATAAGAATAAACCCAATTATAAATTCTGTCTACAACAGTACTTGTACTAGTTTATCTGATTAATTCTTGAGTGAATACAATATAATAATTTTTCTTTAGCTTTTAATAGATTGTAACCTTGGTATTTGCTACCTCCTCCAACTGTTTCACAAAATCAACCTTTACATTCTCAACTGTATCAAACATATTTGCAATTTCTGTTTGTTTTTCTAAATTAATTTCACCATTTGCATCTATAGGCATTCTAATGTATACAGATTCAAGTATTGTTCGAGGAACCTTCGTAAATTCATTTTTTCCTTTATCGCCTTTTCGTCCTTTGGCTAAATCTCTTAGAATTGGTTCTAATGTACACTTTATATATTTAATATTTATATTATTTGACTTTGGCACCAGTATTCCTCTATCACCGTTAATTGAAAATTTACCTTCTATTACCTTCATGTAACCCCCAAAACCATTAGTTGCCCATGTTAAATAGGTTCCATCATAATCATAATGATTTATATAAGTTAATGGGTTATTATTTGATGCTGAATATACTGGATACTTTCCGTTGTGATCATTACCATACTTTTTTGTATATTTGGATAAACCTTTTTCCACTTCAAATAACCTAGTAATATTAAATTTTTTGTACTCAAAGTCCTCATCCAAACTAACCCTTACATTCTTTATTTCATCTTTAATTTCCTTAGCTAGGTTCTGAACATTAAATAAAGCTTGATGCTGTGTCACAAATCCTTTTTGTGCTTCTGTATCAATTTTTCCTTCAGATGTTATTGGAAAGTCTATAGTTATTTCCTTCACATTTTTTAAGTTAGCTCTTAATGACCTATCAAATCCTAATTGGTATTTCTTTTGATATAGTGTAAGGAGAACAAATTCTGGAACAATGTCTTCATGTAAGACCTCAATCGTTCCACAATGATCAGTAGTTGCAAATACCTTGCCCCTTTCAATTATATCTAAATCAAAATTCCCATCAATACCCCACATAATATAAGGATTAACAAATCTTTTAAAATTTGATTTATCTACATACCCAAATATGTCTTTGGGATTAGCACTATAAAGTGGTATTGAATGATTTTTATTTCGGTTTTCATATAAACCTTTCTTTAAAATACGTTTCCCAATAGATAAATTAAAAAAATACTCATCATCTAATGATATTGATTTGAATTCTTCTTCATCAATAGCTTCAACTTTTTTTTTTAGAACCTCTTCACTTTGATGAATTAATGATGCCAATTCCATTTGCTTAATTTTTAGTAATTCTATGAACTCTTCTTTTGAAATCTCTGTTTCTTCTTCCTCTATCCCAAGCTTAATTTTTTCTTCCTTTGTCCACCATCTATCAACGGACCAATGATTATCAACATTACTATAAAAAGTATCAATAGGTTGTATTTTACACCGATTGTCATCTGTATTAAAGTGAATTTTAGCACCCTTAAACTGATTGAATTGAATCTCCGCTTCTCTAAGATCATTTTCCTCTACATTAAAACGATACACATCTAAAGTTTCTCCAATATTACTAACAAAATAAGTGAAAACAGGATCTGTTTGCACATCATTTTTATCCAATTTTTTAGTGATTCCTAAAATGTATGTTTTCTTCGGAGTAGTAAAAAAAGTATTGATTGGTAGAGATATAATGCAATCAATATAGCACTCATCTAGTATGAATTGTCTCATTTTGTTATCATTAATCCGATTTAATATACCATCTGGAATGACGATAAAAGCTTTTCCGCCTTTCACTAAATTCCTTATAATCCATTCTAAGGCTAAACTTTCTACACCCATTGCATTGGTTTTATAGAAATTGCTAAGTTCACTGTTCTTGATTGCTTCTTTTAAGTTTCTACTACCACTAGTAACATAAGGCGGGTTTGTTAATATTAAATCATATTTTCCTGTGTAGTCTTTATTTCCCTCAATTAAATCCAGAGTACCTAGAATTGATTTTGTTCTTAGATGGAAGGTATTATTAAACACATTAGCAAATTCTTTGGTTAATCCTTTATGCTTGCTAATTAAATCTGACAGAAAGATTAGCATGTTTGCTTTTGCCAATATAACTGTCTTTTGTTCATCCTTCGCAAACCCCTTTTCATACCCATAATATAAAAGTTTTTGTTTAAGCTTACCATTTTTCACATAAAAATCATTCTTACGTTGGTTAAGCAAAGGTTCTAAAAGGAATCCTCCTACACCACTAAATGGGTCAGCTACTTTAGCGCCTTCTGGTAAATTTTCTATACCTGACATACCCACAATTGACCTTACTACTTTTCTAGGTGTAAAAAATTGTCCCCAGTTTTTTTTACTTATACTTTCTTTCAAAAAGCTTTCAAATAAATGAGATTTAAAATTTGGATCTATGTTTTTCAACTTACCAAATTTATGAAAACGATCTAATATTTTATAAAAAATTTTATCATGACCTTCAACACCACCAGTAAGAACCGTTCCATTTATAATAGTAGTTCCACCCTCTTCTGGTGAACGTTCTGGTGGAAACAATTTTTTTAAATACGGTCTTACATTTTTTGTGTAATTTTGAAAAGCAAACTTTTCTCCCTTTGAATATATATAATCAAAGTGAATATTATCTCCAGAATCATTTGTATCTAGCACTTCTAAATCACTTAGGTATTTATAGATGAATAATTCAACAAATGTATATAAACAGTTTTCAGGAGTTGCACCACTAACTGACCAAACATCTTGCCAAATTTGTTTGGCAAGAGGTGTGGGATCGTTGATTCTTTCAGATTTTATATTTGAGTTTTTATGGTCTATAGATTTAATAATTTGTTCTATTAACAAAAGTGTATCTTTTGTATCGTCATTCAATTCATTTCTATCTACTTTATCATCTTTATCTGAAATAACAAACGGTCTTTTTAATTGCTGTTTCTGTTCATCCTTAATCAATGTATAACTTCTAGTAATCCCGTGATTATCTGTGTACTCATTTACTTTATTTTCTTGATTAGGATTAATCCAAATAAAATCTTTATTATCCATAATGATCCCTAATTTTGCATTTAATACTTGTGCTACTTCATTACACTGTTGGCTTGCATTTATTTTATCCTTATTTGTTCTAAATTTACTTTCTTTTTTATATTCTATCACTGCAATTATTGTAATTTTATTGTTGTTCCTACGGTCAACCAATAAACCATCTGGCTTTCTATTTTTAAAAACTCCATAATCCACATCAGGAACTATATTATATTTTTTTAAGTCATTTATAGTTGTAGCACCTATATTATAATATTGATAATCTCCAACTATAAGTCCGTTTTGTAAATATCCCTTTTGAGATAGTTCCTCACTCATTATTTGTTACCACCTTTTTCCTGCCTAATATTACTAAAATGTTGTTTTAAGATGATAGAATGTTTTGTATGTCTAGGTATATCTCTAGATATTCTCCTTCCTTTACACCTAAATTTTCTTTTACATTTTCAGGTAATCTAATGCGCATATCTTTTTGAATTATTTTTTTATCTAGTTATATATTCTATTATTCGTCACTATAATCCTCCACCGCATCTATTTATTCCTATATTTAAACTGAAAATAGTCTAAATATAACTTTTTGTCAATCACTAAAAGCTTTTTTATTTATGTTTTAATTTTACGATATATCTTTTGCAAACTCTCGTTAACCGATTTTTTATAATGATCCGCTTGAATAGCCAATTTTGTAAAACTGTTATTCTTCCACCATGACCAAAAACTCGCTAATACTGTTAATATAGTGGATACTCCTTGCTGTACTTGGTCATCACTAAATGGCAGTGGCGAGTGTCCAAATAGTGCTAATACCTGATTGGCGAGCATGACCAATAATACAATCGTACGGATAATAGTCGCTTTGCTAATTTTATGCATAGTAATCCTCTCCTTTAATATTTTAATTTTTGTCCAGGGAAAATAGTATACGGCGTTTTAATACCGTTTAGTTTAGCGATAGTCTGCCAATCCATTCCGAGCTTTACGCCAATCTCGCTAAGTGTATCCCCCGACTTGACTGTGTAAGACTTTGCCGATGACTTAGCACCTGCGGGCAACTTGAGCACTTGACCAGGATAGATAGGATAAGGAGACTTAATGCCATTGAGCTTGGCAATCTCACGCCAATCAATACCCAATCGTGCACCGATCTCACTTAAGGTATCGCCAGACTTTACCTTATAAGTCGTAGCTGTTGGCTTGCTAGTAGCGGATGGCTTGGACACTTTTTTGACAGCAAAACTATCAACCATATAGTTAAAGTCAACCGCTCCCGCAATGCCTGGTACTGACCCCTTATCGTTATATTGCCAAGCGCTCCAACTTGACCAGAAAGGTACATCTGGCTTGGACACACCATAATGAGCAATCCATAAAGGATACTTAGTCATTGCCCTATTGTAATGCGCTTTGATGTAAGAGGGGTTGCTGTAAAAGACTGGCTTGCCTAGATCAGCTACTGCATCCAAAAAGGATAGAGATACCTTTGTGAGATCACTCTTTAAGGTAGTATCCTCACTGTCCAAAATGACATAGTCTAAATGTAGATTTTGTGCTACTGACCTAAAATGACTTGCTTCTTTTGATGATCCGTGAAAAAAGTGATAACCTCCTACCATCAACCCTGCTTTTTGAGCACCTTTGACATTAGCAACACCGTTAGGGTCGACATAGCTTGTGCCCTCTGTCAATTTGACAAAGACAAAAGCATAACCCGCTTTTTTAACAGCACTAAAATCGACTACACCCTGCCAATGACTTAAATCTACGCCTTTTAAATTTGCCACGTTGATCACTCTCCTTATCTATCATTAAAAATCTAAGAAAAAAGCGATATGGCCACCGCTACCCAAGCAGGCCATAATCGCCGTATACTCCATTTATTTTGATCCATGTCGTGTAGATTGTCGTTAATATCTTGTATTTCTTTATCGCGATATTTCAGTTCTAAATCCATTTCACTTCTAGGGACAAAAGTGTTCATAAATTTCTCGATGTTATTATTGAGTTTCGTTAACTCTTTTCCTGTATTTTTTAACCTTTCCTCAACTCTGATTAATCGTTCGCCGTCTTCTTCTGGTGTCATCACTTGTCCCCCTTTCAAATTAAAAAGAACTATTTATTCTTTGGTTTTTCTTTCTTACTCTCATCTTGCTCATACTTTTTATTTTTTTCTTCTAAGCCATTTATTTTTTCGTGAGCTTCCGATAACAGAGACAAATAAGCGGCATTTTTATAAGATAATTCACTGATTTGATCTTGCAAATTTTTTATCACTTTTTTGTCATCGGGAACAAGTGTTTTGTTTTCCATTTTTACGATGCCTCCAATTTTTCTACTCTCGTTTTTAAATCATCGATCTCTGAAAGGGCTATTTGAGATCCTCGGACACCCATAAACGCTACGTTTTGCAAATCAAGAGTTTCTCCGTCCTCCAGGACAAGCATATCTGGAGCACCATAGCCATCACCTAATACCACGCCATATCTCTTAAAGTTTTTGCCTTGCTCTAGATCAGCATTAAAATCATAGGTATACAAATCCATATTTTTAATCATATCTCGCACATCATCTGTCCAAGGCTCTATATTGGACTTATATTTTTTGTGAGAGGACGTGGTAAAAGCGGCTGCTCTTATCTCGACAAGTTGATTGGTCGTTCCGGCACGAGTGACTAAGGCTATGCCTCCCGTTTTTGGTCTGATAAATACGTTATTAGAGGCATTATCCGGATTCCCTTCCAGGATTGTTGCAAACACTTCATTTGCCGATATGTTACCTAAACCACCAGATTCCTCGAAAATACGAAGCAATCCACCCGTCGGCAATGTAATAACTATATCATCCGTACTCGGATCAAACACTAGACTTGATCTGTCAAAATTATCATCAGAACCAAAAGCTATACCGCCCAATATAGGGGATATGGTCACGCTTTTAGATGCTATACCCTCTGTCATATCTGTAAAAACCATTCCTTCAGTAGCGGTTTTTACAGATGTAGAGGAGCTTAAACCAGATCCATTAACACCAAATTGCAAACTATAAACACCATCATTTACATCAAAGATAGTGAAGGTTGATTGACCATTATCTATAGCACTCATGCCCTCTGAATGTAAATGACCACCTTCTACTAAAACAAAATTTTCATCATCTTTTTTCAAGGTGATCGATCCTGCTAAAATATCACCCAAGTCATCTGTGATGTCAGATAAGACCTCAACCGCACCCTTAAATTGGATTTTAGATGCATCAATTAAGAGTGTTCCGGTACTGGCATTAATATCGATAATAATGTCATCTTTGCTTACCTTGCCATCGACAATAGCTGACAAATCAATGATTAACTCGTGCGCATCATTGGCTAATTGCACAGCGTTGTCTGCAGAGTCTTGTGCCGCATCTGCAATTTGTTGGGCTATATTAGCGGCTGGCAATGCACTATTCCACGTATTTTTATTAAAATTGACATTACTTTGCAACGCTCTAAGTTGTTGTTCAACAATGGATTTTATAATCTGGAAATCACCAAACTGAAACGTAAAATCACCAGACTTGTCATCCAACTCAGGCATTTCCGTTTGTTGCACTTGGGCTGTCAAAAAGAGCGCAGGGCTAAACTTTTCATCTTTAATCCGCACTTGATCATATAACCGCATTTTTTCATGCTCAAGTCCGGAAATGGTTTCCAAGGCGGCGGAACCGACTTGGTAAGCGATAACCGCATCATTGACCAATCGTGCCGCTTCTTGTGTGGCAGCGAGAAATTTCTGCATGTCGATTGCGCCGTTATTCTCGTCGATGGTGGTTTGTTCAGGCTGATACTCATGGATACCATAAATAGGCTGTCCGTTGATATTCCATCGCTGAAAGGATTGCTCGTTGACCACAAAATCACTGCCATTATTGACAGAGGCTAAGGTGACCAAATTTTTATTTTGATCATAAGCCACGCCCATCATATGCGTGACAACACTTGATCTATCCTCATCTCTTATAAGATCTGTCATGTCTTTTTTAAAGACAATTTCTTTGCCATTAAAAATTAATTTTGGTTGGAGGAAATCAACAAACCGTTGGATGGATCCATCCCTTGATACTTGCACCCTGAATTTGACGGTGCAGTTAAATGTATCCCTAATTTGTTGGATAGCATCTAGCGGGGTGACGACTTGCTGTAAAATAAAATCTTGACCACCCGCAAACTCAATGGTACCAATCTGATAATTAAGTCCATCCAATACATGTGCTGCCACTTGCTCAATCGTGGCATTGAGCATTGTAAAGGGGAGGATAGGTTTGGCTCTTTTGAGTAAGATATGCTCGCCATCGGTTTTAACATCTTGAGTAAAATCCGTTTGGCTTTTGATGACCTCACGAACTAAAAACAAACGGTGCTGCTCATCTTGATCTTGAGCCAATACTTTAAAGACGTTATCAAAAGCAACAGCTTGCAATGTCGTAAAGTCAAAAGTCAAAAGGTTATTGGCAATACCCTCTGTCATTTTGCTAGCCCAATATCCTTTATTTGTACTTGGTATGACTAAATCATCAATAATATTGTCATTGCGATCTAATAAATGGATCATAATCTAGCAGGCCTCCATCTTATATTGACATTAGCGACATCCGGAGGATTGATCGTCAAAGTATTGATACCCGGTTGCAAATTAAAATAATCAGCAAAGATATCCTTTTGTGATTTCAAAGCAGAATCACCATTTAATAGCAAGGATTTTTCCACATGATCAAACGTGATTAAATCCCCTGCATGAGCAATGACAGGCACTTGATTAATACTAGGGTTGTTCACTTTGTAAATCCGCATGCCCCTTGCAAATTGCCGAAACACACGGAAATTTTTATATTTCACAATGTGAATGATTACCTGTGCCAGCTTATTTTGAAATTGGCCATTAGAATCAGTGAATGGATCTCGTGGTATAAACCGACCAAAATTTAAACCTGTCGCATCGTCCACTTGAGCTGAATAGGCGGTAAACGTATCACCATTACGCTCAAGGGTTAAAATACCATGGAAGTTATTATAAACCGTGTCAAAATTGACTCCGGTCGTATTGATTAAGGGTTGGATGGTAGGCTCTAATCCTATAATGACTTGAGCTTGGTTTTTATTGGCATCATTCCACACGTCCGACATAGCTAAAAATCCAAAATTATTATCATCTTCATCTAATAATTCTAGAAATATTTTACCCATGCCGCCATCTAAATTGAGTGAGGTTAGATCAAACTCAATCTTAAAATCTTGTAAGGCTTCTGGAAGAACCAATCGTTTAGCAGGCCCGACATACCCATTGGGGTTTGTGCCGTAATCTTCAGGAGTAAAAGCAATCGGCGTGCCATTTGAGCCATTAAATAGCCCCATTGTGCCGCCGACTAATCCACTTCTTAAGGCTGTGCCACCCGGAACCGTACTCCAGTTATCAAAGTTTTCAAGGTCATCAATGACCACAGGCTCATAATGATCCACTGGCGCTATGTCCTCTTGTTGTGGCTGTCCGACTTGCATATATTCGTCATTATGCAAGATTTCAAAGTGAACAATGTCCTGGACAGCTTCTATTTCAAAAATGGGTTCTGTATCTGTCGTGCCAAGCACATCATTGACGACCACATTAGTATCATCACCAACACCAGCTCTATAAAGAGATATATCGATTTCATTGGCTAATTTTTTTCTGGGATCAGAGCATTTTAATTTGATTTGTCCGGTGATACGACCTGCAGGAGAAACAGACCATCCACTGGCATCGCCATCTAACTTACCTGTATAGCCAAATAAATCATCGCTAAACATAAAAGGGACTTCAATGTTGCCTGTATTTAATGTTTTGTTAATAATATCGATATCGTTGCGTGCGACTTCGATATGTCCGCTATCCAACACAAAAGTAATCGTAATGATACGATCCGTTATCCGTGTCTCTAGTTGCAATGACCCCATACGACCGGGAATGACTTGCGTTTGATTTTCTATGCCAATTAAATCTCGTCCTTCAATGGCGACTACCTTAAACGGTGCTGATAAGCCTATATCGTCAAAATCAACGCCATTAAACGTTAACATGCTCATCTACATCACCCCTTAAAGTCATTGATTCTGTTGATTCTGAGCGTCTGTTGATTACTTAAATATTGGACAAGTCCCTCGGCTTGATAGCCGCCGATGTTAAGGATAACCGTATCCGGTAACGGTGTGGATGATGCGGCTTGTGATTGTGCACCAGCCGACAATGATGTCCTAGCAGGAGTCCCACTACTCTTAACTGCGCTGGAGATCGGTGCAGGAATGTTGACGATAGAGCCTGCCATATTCCGCATACGATTAACAAAGCCACTCACTCCAGGGATGTTTGGTGTCATCCAGTCAGTGGCTTCCTGCGCTTTTTTAAGCGTCTTATTTTTTTGTCTATCAATACCGATCTGCCAACCTAACATCATGTTTTGACCGATCATGTCACGCATCCAAGTTGACGGAGAATGAATGCCTAAAACATGCCTTAAACCATTTTTAATGCTGTTTGCGACACCTACTATTTTTTTACCAACAGCACTTACCATTGAACCAATTCCATCAATCAATCCTTGTATAATGTCTTTACCCGTTGATTTGAGATTGATACTTTGCAAGGGATGTTTAATAAAATTAACCACTGCATTCCAAGCTTTGCTAGTGGCTGATTTAATCGTATTCCAAGCATTTGATATGCCATTTTTAATGCCTGTTACAAGATTGATAACCGTATTTTTAATGCCATTCCACGTTGCTGATGTCGCTGATTTAATGGCATTCCACGTTGCAACCGCCGCAGTCTTGATGGCGTTGATTGTAACAGTAAAAGCCGTCTTGATGGCATTCCATGTGGCGCTAGCCGCCGTTTTTAATCCATTCCATATAGCTTTGATAGCCGTGGATAGTCCCTGTATTTCAAGTTTTACAATTTTTACATAGGCATTGACGATGGTCATAACCACGTTTTTAAGCGCTGTCCAGATCGCTTGTGCATCGTTTTTAATGTTATTCCAAATGCCTGCCAAGTCATTTTTAAAACCGGAAATATCGCCAGTGACCAAGTCTATTAGCAATAATATTGGCGCAAGGATGACATTTTTAATGAGATCCCAAGCGGCGGAAGCGGCCGTTTGAATATTTGTCCATATGGTACTAAAAAAAGTAACGATAGGTGTAAATATCGTTACTAATGTATTAACTACGGCATTCCACGCTGTGACGACAGCATCCCATACGGTTATAGCAACCGATGTAATACTATCCCATATCCCGGAGAAAAAGGCTCCTATCGTGCTAAAAAAACTCATAACGCCGTTAAATGCAGTGATTATCGCATTTTTAACTGCGTTAAATGCTGTTATTGTTACGGATTTGATTGCATCCCAAGCCTTTGTTCCAGATGCAGTAATGTCATTCCATAAATTTATAAAGAAAGTAGTAATAGGTTTCCAATATTTTATAATGAGTGTTACTGCAACTAAAGTTGCCGCCGCAAAAAAAACAAATGGATTATCAACTGCGAATAGCCCCTCTAAGACACTCATTGTTACATTAAATATTTTGATGGCTGTATTGGCAGCGGCAAATGCCAAAACAAAAGAACCTAATGCTGTTACAACACTTTTTATGAGTGGTAGCACGGGTTTAAATGTATTGTAAAGATTCATAATTCCATTGGCTATTTTCGGAATATTTTTAGCCAAATTGTCTAAAACAGATTCAAACTTCTTTCCAAAATCAGCTATTAAATCCTCCATATCTGGCAATCCATTGTCTTTTAAAAGAGTGTCAATGCTAGTTAAAACATTTGCTATTCCTCTGACAATAGCTGTATGCATATTAGTAAAGGCAGTGCCTATACCCTTGGAACTTGTTTTGGCTAAATCGGCTAAACCGCCCACACCACCATCTAATTTAATTAATTCTTGGTTAAATTGGTCAAATGTAATTTTTCCACTTTTCAAAGCACCATAAAAATCGGTTTGGGCTGATTGACCTGTGAAACCAAAGGCATTAGCCGCTTTAGTTAATGCGATTGGCATTGTCTCTTGTAATGTACGCCATGATTGCATGTCAACGTTGCCTCTTGATAGCATTTGTACATATTGTTGCAACCCACGACGAGCATCCTCAGTGCTCGATCCAGAGGCTAAAAAGGCATCGTTAAGAGCTAAAGTTGTCTTAGTCGCAACTTGTAAATTACCAGTGATCAAGGCTATTCTTTGAGTTGTAGCCGCTACATCATTAAGAGCAGTCGGCAATCCTTGTATATGATCGGACAATTCTTGGATTGCTTTTTGTGAATCTTGTGCATCAAAACCTAGTATCTTTAGCACACGCGGGAAACGATTAAGAGTGTCGTATCTGCTTATGGCATCACCTAATGCATCACTGACAAGATGTATGCCTTTAGATGCAAGTGCAACTAAACCCAATGCAGAGGCTATTCTGCCTATTCCTATGGAACTTTTTGATGCCGTATCTCCCATTCCGCCAAGAGTCCTATTTACATTAGCGACACCTTTAACAACACTACCGTCATCTAATATAACGTCTATAACTACTTTGCCGTTAGCCATCAATAATTCACCTGCCTTTTTGGACATAAAAAAAAGAACCCCTTTTGGGATTCCTAAAAAATAAAATTATTTTTTTGTTTTTTATTCTTCCGTTCCGATGTCAATTCCGATTTCTGTTGGATTTGCCACCCTAAAATTGGAAAGTGTGGTAAATTGACTTCCTCCCTCTTTTACTTGCACCGAAAATATTTGTTTCGTTTCATAATCCGCGAAATCTAGCCAAAAAGTGGAGTCATCTTTTCTTCTTCCACCGATTGCGGCTCCGGCTATGGCTCCTATACCACCTGTAAGCACTCCGCCAACAATAGCGCCTGCTGCCGCTTTGCCTGCACTGCGTTTATGTTGTTGTTCTTTGTATGCTCCTAAAAAGTAATACAATTTACCTTTTATTTTTACAACACCTTCGCCTTTTTCTTTCATTTTTACCATATGATAATGATTTCCAAATGATTTATTAAAATAATTTTGTCCACCAATTATATTAAAGCCTACTTGTGGTCTGACGACATCTCTCCAATATCCCATAGTAATACCCCCAAATAAATAACATTTAGGAATATTATACCATTACATTCTCGACTTGTGCATATATTTTTGCGCTCTCTCGTCATTGATGCCTAAATTTTGTATTTCTTCTTCGATTCCTTCAATCAATTGCAACAAATAATTGTTTAAATAAGCGACTGACGGTGTGACTTCATAAATTTTTTCAAAAGCACCTTCGCCAAGGAATAAATCAAAGCCTTTTTCTAGAATGCCTTTTGCCTTTTCTAAAACTTTCTCATCTTCTTCGTTTTCATTTATTTGGAGAGATTCTAGTCCTTTTTTAGTAGCGAGTGCATTTTTCTGGAACGATACTAAAGATTTATCTGTTAATTCAAACTCAAACGTTAAATCACCAATTTCCACTGGTATTTCGGTTTTTTTCTCCTGAATTTTAATCGCCATTTTATTTTCCTCCTATCAACATGTTAAACATGTTGTTCAATTCTTCGTCTTTGGTTTTGCGATCTTTCTTGAGGGCATATATTTCTTTGAGTTCTTTCAATCGTTTACGTTCGTCTGCCATGTGCTTTCCAGTAGGCAAATCGGCGGAACGTATCCCTATAATCTCCTTAAATTTCGTTTTGTCTCGCAGGCCTGCGAGCAAAGCGATAAATTTTTCCCAACGTAATTTCCCTTGCATTTCTAAAAGATCAATGCCGTACTCTTGCATAAACGAGGCATAGATATAGTCAGCATCTTGTGCAAAATCGTGAAAGACTTTGCTAGGTGCGCCCGAATATCCTTCTGACTCATCAGGATCATTAATTATATTTTCCATGAGATATTTAACAGTCTCGTATTTAAGCTCAAAATCATAAGGATCTTTGCAATCTACCAACATGTTAAAAGCGATATTTACTTTTTCGTTTGGAGAAAAATACTCGTCTTGCATGAGATCATATACTCTTAAAACCACATCAAAAGAAAGATCAAGAGGATAGGTTGTCCCCTCGATCTCAATTTCATTCTCTAAGTCATCAGTCAGCGTAAACATTATTCTGCATTAACCGTCACATCACATGCGGCGCTCATCGTATCATCTGCGCTTGATTGAGCTGTGATGGTCGCTGTACCCTCAGCGACTGCGGTTACAACGCCATCCTCATCCACCGTAGCGATACTCTCATCCGATGATGACCAGATAACACTTGGGTTGGCTGTAGAGGGCAAAACAGAGGCTGTAAGGGTTGCTGTGTCTCCTACTGTCAAAGTGATGGCGTTTTGAGATACGGAAATGCTTTCAACATCGCTAAAATCCGTATGCACAGTGATCGCTTCGGATAAATCACTTTCTCCTGCTTCATTTTGAGCGCTCACTTGGTATTGATAATCCGTGTTGGGAGTCAAACCTTCATCGGTATATTCGGTGTCTGTCAAATCACTAGCGACTTGCTCGCCATCACGATAGATATTAAATGTCGTTGCCATTGAGAACACCCCCTATTGATTAAAACCTAAAGTAACGGATGTATCCGTTTTACTTGTAGCTTGTACATTCGTAGGCACTGCTGGCACAGACGTATCATCACCGGGAATGGTTAGCGTAGGCTTGCCGTTAAAGGTTGCTGTAAATTCAAATGTGTTCTTGGCATTGGCATCCCCACCACCCGGCGTAATGCCTGAAATGGTAACGGAACCAACAATCTGCCGTCCGTCTGGCTGTGTCCAACGCAAACGTGTTTTACGTTGTAAGCCAACCTCAAATACCAAGCCAGCAACATAATCCTGCGCTTTATCTCCAAATAGACGATGTCCTGTAAATTGGATGGATGGGTTAATCCCTGTGACATCCATGCTACCAAAGCCCTGCCCATCATAATACGGCGTATTATCGCTATCTTCATCAAATGAGGGAGTGGTTGTAGCGATACCTGCAGCTACTGGCGCAAAATCACCTTCTGCCGATGTGGGATCAGTGTCAATCTCAAAGAAATTTTTGTTGTTGAGGATAAAATCTTGTAGAGCTTGTTGTGCTTCTTGTTTCATATTTATTAAGGTATTTTTAGGCATATGATCACCCCTTTGGATTAATTAATAAATCCGCACTAAATTGTGCGGCAAAAGTAAAATAACGATCATCCTTGCCGATGATGCTGACATCGGTGGTGATCGTTATCGATTCGTTCTCAAATTTGTAACTTCCGTTTTTTGATGGTATGTCTTGGATTTTGGTTAATAAAGCTGAAATAATGAGCAATGTGTTATAAGTCGTTAGTTGCTCTTCATGTCTAGCGAGCACTTGGAAGTTGTACCCTTGCCTATGCGAGCCATCATAGTAGTAGTCATAATCGTTAGCAGGCATAGGCATTACTGCAATGCTGTTGCCATCAACTAACATGGGACTGACAACCAACGCATAATAATCTTGCTTATTTAACACATCATCAACGAGCCGCTCTAAAAAATCTGGCTCGTTGGTTGCAATGCTAGTCATAGTCCTTTTTCCACCGCCCTTTGAGCGACATCTGCCCACTCGTTGGAATGTACCGATGCAGCCTTATCAAACCACATCGCTTGAGCTAATGGATTAACATCGTGAGAAAAATGAAAGGACACGCCATAATACAACCTCATTGCATATTTTGTGTCCCAAATGGCTTTACCATTACTAAAATCGGAAGCTCTTAAACTGCTATTTCTTAGGTTACCTGTGTCCACAGGGACATACATATTGCTATCCTTAACGACTTGCTGCGTGAGGATAGCTAAGGCATTACTGCTTGCCTTGCGGATAGAGGGTGCTATTTTGCTTGTATCCACTCTGACAGTGATAGGCATTAAACCACCTCGATTTCTAGATGGTGGATTTTGTTAAAAGAAGAATAGGAGTTGGACGCATGCACACGCATTTCATTTCCGTTAAACGTGACTTTGGACTTGATTTTTAATGGCTTGAACTGTGGTGTATTGAGTGCATCGAGAAAGATGCGCCCTTGGGTTTGTATTTGCTCTCCATTGCCATCTATGCGGATGACAGCACTTGGCTCAAATCGCACATTGTCAATCGTCTCCGGCTCAAGAAATGTGTCTCCAAAGCTCTCAGTACCGGCATACTCTTGATAGATAATGCTGTCCGTGAGCAATCGTCTAGGGATAGGTCTAACCACGAGTATGCACGCCCCTATATAACAAGCCTGTTGGCTCCAAAAAATCAAAGACTTTTTTAGAGCAATCATCAGCCGATATTGACGAGCCGCCTCCTGAACCATTCCCGCCATAATTAAAATTACCTATGCGGACGTTGCTAAAATCTTGCTCTATTAATGCCTCATATCCACCGTTGACTTGATAAAATTCCACCTGTGCGGCAGTCGCATTTTTAACTTGCTTTTGAAAAAAGGGTGGTAATTTATCAATGTCTCGGATGCGATACTGTGTCACGCTGTCGATGACCTCACTCGCCCTTTGAGCAAGACGAGGAAATGCATCCTCGTCCACTGGTGAGCCTTGATAGGTATTGGTATAGTAATCAAAATCAATGTAAGGCATAGCGCTCACGCCCTTACTTAGCTGCCTTTTTTGCTTTAAGATCATCAATCTGCTTTTGTAGATCAGCGTTTTGGGCTTGCAAGTCATCACCTTTAAGCTTTAGATCGTCACGCTCTTGCGCCAATGCTTGATGAGCTTCCTGCAACGTGTCAAATTCGGCTTTCAATGATTCAACTTCACTTGGTGATTGACCTTTTAAAGTTTCTATTTCAGCTTTCAATGATTGGTTTTCTGCGGAAACTTCATTAAATTGTTGCAAGTTGACCGTTTTACCACCTGTTGCAGGTTTAATAATTTCTCCTTTGTCTCCGATCAAATCAAAGCCACGCTTGAGATAACCATTGACAGAGGCATCTGCAACATTGTAGATTTTGTTGTCTTTTTTAACTTTTGGCATGATGATTCTCCTTTCACTTTTTAAATAAAAAATTGAGGGAATTAATTCCCTCCATCAGCATTAATAGCGATACCAGGTATTTTATTTTCAATTGCAAAGACATCCCAGTAAGAGCGTTCGTAGTACAACCATTTCCCTTTACTGTGAGCCGAGGGTTGCTCTAAACTCACAAACTCATATTTCATCGGAGAAATGATTGCCAATGGATGAATCAAAATCATGTTAATTTGTACAGCCGAGTCATCGGGTTCTGCGCCGTTGTCAAATACATAAGCCGATTTCATTCGTGAGCTTGGCACTTTGACAATAGTCACCTCGTCCAATGACCGCACAGCACGATTCACTTGTCCATTATTATTTTGTACAGTCATAAAACGCACAAGGTCTTCTGCTTCTTTCAATGTTTTATAAATAGTGTTGGTTACATATAGGATTCTACCTTCTTCAGGCACTTCTGCTTCATCCATGTCATTCATAAGGCTATCAAATAATTTAAGGGCATTTGCTGTCGTGATAGCAGTGTTATCTATGACACCATTAAAATTCGTCACCTCAGAATACAATTTTGAAGCCATGAATTTGTCCATCTCTGGAATTTTTTTCTCATCATTGAACACTTGTGTGATATTGGAGATTGTTAAGGCTAAATTAGTCTCATCAATATCCATAGGGTCAACAAGAGTAGGAAATTCTCGGTCATGAGAAAGCGTCTTGGCTGTAAATTTGTTATCTACATTACGACCAAAAGCACTAATATTATCCCTATCGACATCTTGCATACCACTTACAAGGATAGATGGGATAAGGATGGTTTTAGCATCTGCCCATTTGTACCTTGCATTGTTAGGTGTGGCATACAACGCATTAAAACGTAATCCAACTGTAAACCGTTGTTGTAAAGCTTGCTCATATAATTGAGCATAATTGAGTGCTGGCATAGTTATTTACCTCCTTGGTTTTTCTGTGGCAATCCTGCACTAAAGGCTTGCATCCATTTGTCTGCCTCGTTTGCAGGTTGTTTTTTAAATTCTCCGGTTGTAAAATTGGGCTTTTCATTGCCTTGTTTTTCACCCTTGAAATGCGGGTATTTCTCGATGACTTTTTGAATCGCTGCATCCATATCCACTCCCTCGCCAACAAGTGGCTTAGCAAGCGTGACAACATCCTCGACACTGTCACCATTAACGCCTGCCTTCATGGCTGACAATTGCGCTTCGAGAGAAGTATTTTTGTCTAGCAAACTACCTTTCTCTGTTTCGAGAGATTTCAAAGCATCCGCTTGTTTTTCCGCTTCGCTTTTTTGAGCATCTTCCATTTCTTTCAGTTTTTTTAAACCTTCTTTAGCCGCATTGACATCGTCATAACCAAGTTGTTTGAGCAATTTGCTTTGAGTGTCTTTCTTCTCATTAGCTAAAAAAGAATTTAATTCATCCTGAGTAAATGTTTTTTCCTCATGTGTTTCTTGAGTTTGCCCAGCGCCCTCATCTTGCTGGTTGGCTTGTTCCTGATTTGGTTCTGTTTGCCCTTCTCCATCTGCGAAAAACTGCAAATTCAAAGGTAAAAATGTACGTTTTTCCACGCTTTATCTCCCCTTATACAGGTAAATTTCCCACGTTTGATTTAACGCCCACCTCATGGTAAAAGGGCAATAAAAAAAGAGACTATCGGATAGCCTCCCTGTTGTAACGTCTTGTTCTATTGGTCTCATCGATGAAATCTCTCATCGTTGCTTGCCTATCTCTTATTTTTTTATTTGCTTGCTGAACGCCCTCATCGTCCCCCATGCCCTCCATCATTGAGCGCTCTTTTTTAGCCTGTCGTATGCGCCTCTCGAGATACCGTTGCTTTTGGCTATTGGTGTAGGCGATTTTACTCTCTGTCGCATCGTAAGGATGAAATCTTTTGACGGAAACACCCTCAATGTAGGGGTAGACAATATGTCTGCAGTTAATGCCTCCAATGCCCTCAATCGTGCCATATCCTGTATCACTTAATGGTGGATAACGATCACTTGCGCCACTGCGTGAGTAGATATTGCCCTGGAAAGGGATATGCGTTGTCCTGCAAGCAGCGTGACTTGAAATCTCGACTAAATCCACGCCATACTCATCAAAACGAGACATTTGCATATCATTAGCGACTTGAGTTGAGGCAGTACGTGCAATCATACTGACATAAGCCTCCGTACTCCATCGCTTGCCTGCTTTGTCTATAAGAGCTGGAACACCTTTATCAGCCCATTGCCTTACAACTTGTCTGAGGGCTTCCTGTGGCGTGAGATTGCCGGTTAATAGACTTCCTACGGTTTGATTGATGATGTCTAAATAGATTTGCTGTGATTGATTGAGCAACGTTGTATTGACAAGGTTAAATGTATCTCGTGCTCGCCTTTGATAAGACAATAAAACGCCCTCCAATGCCGTGCTCGTTGCAATGGGGGGCGCTTGTATCGCTTTGCCTTGTCTGACAGCCTCTTGTAAATCATCCTCAAACTGTCCGACTGTGGAATAACCCGCTTTATGGAGTATTTGACTGATCTCATCGATGGCTAAGCCAGAATGCTTTGAGATAGTGATTATATTTTGTTGTGATAGGGAGCCTAATTCTGCGAGTTTACGAGACTGCCACGACTGTATATCAGCCTCCGTTAACAAGGATTTATCACGTTTTAATTTCTTGGCCACATTGATCAAGAGTTGCTCCTCAATGGCTAAGTACACCTGGACAACCGGAATGGTGAGTTGTTGCTGTTCGATGTAATCCATTAAGTATCATCCTCATCATCTGGAGGAGCGTTTTGTCCACCCATCCCGAACATATCCATCTGTTCAGCGACCGCATTCGCATTTTCCTCGGCAATATCTTGCATCCATTGATCGGCTTCTTCCTCTGTCAATCCATGATAGCGCATGATAGCTATCTTTCTCGGGGTAAGATTATTACTCACCTCTTGAATGATGTTTTGTAACTCGGCATCCCTATCCTCAATAATGGAGTCGTCAAACTGTATAGTGATCTCATACTCATCTGGAGCATTAAATAGTTCATAGTTTCCTGCAAGTGCAATAATGGATCCAATTAAATGTTTAAGTCCTGCCTCAACGATGATTTCATGCGATTTTTTACTTTTGAATGTTTTGCTATTTTCACTGATGACCTCGGTTGCAGTCTTAACACTTTGACCATCAAAGATAAATGTCCCCGAACTAAATCCAGTTTGCATGGCAAATAAATCAAGCAATGCATTAAGAGCTGCTATGTGCTCCTCGACACGCAACTCGGCGCTAATGTCTTTAACCGCATTTCCGTTTGGATCCATGTCACCTTTATAACCCACAAAGGTTTCATCGCTCGTATCAAAATATCTATGCGTTTCGCCTGTTTGTGGGTCAACCACAGTCTTAATCATTTCAACGGGAACCATGATTTTTTTCTTTCCGAGCCTAAATTCTCGATGCAAACTATCAAAGGCTGTGTCAATGGCGTGCATCGTATGCAAAGCATTAGCATACAGCGATATACCAAGGGGCGTATGCAAATCCACATTATTAGCGATGTTGGGTTTAAAATAGCTAAATAAAGGCTTGTCCAATGGGTGTATGTCAACAATCTCATCAAGACCTGGATACAACTCGCCGAGAAAGATTTCCGTGCCTAATACCTCATTTTCGACTCTGATATTGGCATCTCGTCTAAAGAGTTGATTTTTGATTGTATAGCCCGACTGACCTACTTGGTTGACCGATTGCATATGCCATGATAGGTGTGTATAAATCCATTTGCCTTTACGTGTCTCATTGATAAAGACTCCCTCTGTAATCATGTCATTCGACCACGACACAGGAATAAAACAGTCCGGATTGATATACGATATACAAATTTGATTATTGTCCACGTAGGGCAAGGCAATCAGACCGCCCATGGCAAAGCTGTACTCCAATTGCTTTTGAAACGTGCGATGAAAATCATTTTGTTTAAACACCATTTCAAGATTTGCTTTTAATGCCTCATCGCTGGCACTGATCTCGCATTTCTCGTCAAAAACGAGACTGGCCATTTCACTTGATACAACCTTAGCCATATTGAGACTATCCATTCGGCGGCGTTTTTCTCCCTCGATGGTGTGGAATCTAATATCATGCCACGGCTTGTAATATCCGATATAGATAAATTTCCAAATTTCTATGGCATCATACATTTCTTCGTTTATGTAGATGTCTGCTAGCTCATTGATTCTTCTTATTCCTCGCACAAAATCGGACATTTTCCGGAACACCTCCCTTACAGCTGTCATCAGTCGCTTAAACATGCTTCCACCGCCTTAAATCTTGTAATGTCGATAGAAATAATTACCGCCATATCTGTTCTCATCTTGTGCATGATTCCAATCATCGACTGGTTTACCGTGCTCATCTCTCACATACATCCCAATCTCACGGATGAAATTGTAGTGATCGTATTTATCGTCATCAACAAGAAAAAACTGCTCATTGGTCATGAGGTTTTGCATGCGCTCAATGCCGACCTCAATCCCTTTGACACTGCCCTTAATGTCGTGGGCGTTATTGTTTGCTGGACGTGTATCAATCCTCAATAGTCTAAGCTCTTCTCTCAATGACCTGCAGGCAGGGTCAACGAAGAACTCTGTGTAATGCATTTGATATTTATCCGTGCAATACTTAACAAACTCTTGTATCTCCTTGGCATAGGTGCTCATCGCCTTAACTTGCCCTGTCTCTTTGCCACTGTGATAATAATGAGCGACACGGTTAAGCCTAAAAGTGTCATTATATCTCGTCACAATAAAACAAGCGCACGAAGTGGCATCTGATTGCCCTCCGTCCGCCGTAAAAAACATTTCATAGGGTTTGCCTAATAATGTGCTTGAAGTATTTTTATCCATGTCGAACATGGAATAGATAACACCTTCTGGCATGACTCGTTTACCGTACCAGTCACGGTCAAGGAGATATTTGCTCTTTTTAAGCGTGCCATATATCTCTTGCTTACGCTCATCCGTGAGAATGGGGTTGTCATCAATTGTCCAATGTGTCCATCGTGTGTTTTGCACATCAAATACCTGGTCGATGACTGGATGATTGGGTGCTGGTGGGTTAAGATCAGCCAAATGATAGCGATCTTTTGCCGCAAATGTCCGACGGAATCCCTCTTGTATAAATGACATATGCAGCATATTAATCTCACAAAATACAACACTACCGAGTGACATACCAAGGATAGCACCCACACTATTAGCCTTGGCTCCGCCCTTGTAATAGACACGTTTGATACCTTTGGGCGTATGCACCTCTAAATGGTCGCCATGCTCATCGTGATTGATTTTGCAGAGGTCACCGAATATATGCATAAGACCTGTGCCATCTCCGTCGATAAATAATCGATAGGCTTGCTCTTGATTAAAGGCGCTAATGAGATGGTTGGTATCCCTTGATTTGGTCAAATAATAAGAGTAACGGAAATGACCTGCTGTTGTCTTGCCGCTTCGTGGTGTACCTTCTAATGCTTCAAGCGTTACATTAAATGGTGCTTTAATGATTTTCTTTTGTTTCGGAGAGAACTCTATTAATTTACTCATCCTCATTCACCGTATCAATAAGGGCTTCCAATAATGAGGTATCTTTTTTCTCGCCTTTGATGAGCTTGGCACGCTCTTCGATGAGTTTCGTTTCTGCTTTCAGCTTCTCAATCTGCGCATCTAGAATTTTTAACTGAATTTGAATCCTAGGATCAAACATGCCAATATGTTTGCCTATTAACTCAGTAGACTTATTAGCACCGTTGCTGTCAAAAGTATAATCACCAGTCTCGACCATAGTCTTTTCAACGTAATCATATTCCATAACCGGTTCTGCTTGCATCGATCTGTCGGAAATATCTTTGAGCCTTTTAAGCACCCAATAAGCATCCAATTCTAATTTTTCCGCTCGCTTTTCTTTCAATTCTTTTACACGTGCGAGAATGTCCACATTGGTCAACAATCGAGAAGCTTGCGATTTAGCAGTCCTCTCACTATAACCTGCTCTAATAGCGGCTTGCGTGGCATTTAAATCTATAAGATATTCATTAACAAATCTCTCTTGTTTTGCTGTTAATTTTTTCAATGTGCATCACCACTCGCCTCCGTTTACACAAAATAAAAAATATAAAAAATTGGTTTTTTAAGGAAAATAAAAGGAAATTTATCAATTAATGTCGAAATGTATAATTAAGTAAAAGGGGGTGATATTTATGACAGAACAAGTTAAAGTTTCTCCTGCTCCAATCCAAAGAAACGACCGTGATGTTGCAATTGAATTGACTAAATTACATCTTAGGACAAACACTGTATATGAGGAAAAAGAATTAGCCAATTTATATGCAAGTTTTTACGCGTTGTCTGCTAATTTGTCAAATGGAAATAGTAAAAGATTATTGCCGTTATTAAACGAGGATATTAAAGAAAAAATTAAAGGCGAATAAGCAATATGAAATAACCTGGCATTAAATAAAATGCCAGGTTATTTCACGACTCAATTACTTTACAAATAACAATGTATTAGTAAATTTACTTGGCACGACCTAATGACAAGCAAAATAAAAAGCACCTCAATGGGTGCTTAATAACTTTCTATTATTTCATTAAATCTTTGTGCGTTATAACTCCTATTTCAGGTTCTTTGTAATGATCAACGGAAAAACTAGTAACATTATCTAAATTTACTACTTCATCACCCAAATCAAACCATTTTTTGTCGTTATTTATAAGGTGGTTTTTAATATCTTCAACATTTTTAGCTGGATGATTTATTACTCTCTGAACATGATCTTTATCAAACTTAAACGTAATTATATACTTATTCATTTTATCCCCCCTCTCTATCTACCAATATATAGAAGAAGGAATAATCTCTCAATAAAAATGGATAAAATAGGTTTTAATCTATCAACCTGTCCTACCTGCCATCCATTTTACACCATAAATTTTTCTTTAAACAACTCATGCAAGAAGTGGCAGTTTTGGCAGAAGTGGCAGAGCATCTTATCTTTTAATTCCCTAACCTTTTCTCTATTAGTACCTAAATGAGCAGCTATAGAACGATAACTCATACCATCCATCATGCAATCAATAATCACTAACATATGATCATGTTTCAAAACATCCTGTACATAATCCGCCAGCTTTTCTACAGCATATACCTTACCTTCATACGACTGAAGACGTTTATAAGCTCTTTCTTCTCTTAAATCCATTGCTTCTAGTTCAGCTTTACTCTTACCTCTACTACCTCTTGGCAACGTTGCTTCAATACCATATTGCGCAACGCCCCAGTTCTTCATAGGAATAGATGAACCATAAACAATACGCTCAAGACGGTCAACTTCTTTTCTCATCCAATGATACTCGTAAATAAGATTCTCTATTTGTTTTTTATTTAACATCATCATCGCTTCCTTTCAATAAAAAAGAACACCAATCAAGCAGCGATTTGCTGTCGATCAGTGTCCTCCAGTTGGCTGGTAGAACTATCTCAAATATTGATATGCTAAATTTTTCTCATTTTTAATTTTTCCGTCTTTTATAACAATTGTAGGTGACCTGAATACGAAATCGTTATGTTCAAGATCAAATCCATTTAATTCAAAATAACCTTCAATATTAGCATTATCGGCAATTTTGATAAAAACCCCTTCAGCCTCATACCTGTCGTTTTCTATAGTTTGTTTATCTGCTGTAATTGAACTTACCGTTAATCCTTTAAATTGATCCTGTATTACAACATAATCTCCAACCCATCTAACATTGTTTAAAGTATAAAATGGGAAGCCCTCATTTACAATATCAAACCAATATACATTTTTACCAGACTTATCTATATTTTTTATTTTAAAAAACGGTCTATACTTCTTAATTTTTTCATCATTTTGTAATTTCAATTGTTTATTGGTAATAACAACAGTTCTCCATGAAGCTAACGTTGCTAACAATGCTACTACTACTGAAAATAATTGCATCCAATCTCCAAAATCCATATGTTTCAAAACTCCTCCCCCTCATCAAACCTCAGCCGTTTCACCTTGCCCTCGTGCATGATAATCTTCGCCTCACCATGATCAGGAAGCTCGATCAACTTCGCTATCCCATCACATACAACAACGGCAAAACTACTATTTTGTTCCATTATATCAACTATTAATTGTTGTGTCTTGGGATTTATAGGAAGGGTTTTCAATCGCATGATTTCAGCTCCAGTGTTATAATCCAAATTTGATATATAATGGAAAATAACTTATAGTATAGTTGTCTCTGAAAAGGGGAGAAAGGAGTTGGTCGTTTTGGGCCAATTTTTGTACTCTCCTTGTTCCTTTGAATTAGGTCCAGCAAGTTGAACAACCTTTTGCCAACCATAGTAAAAGGACTCAACTTTGCCCCTGATTGTCGTGGGCTATTGTGTACTCGAAATTGTCTAATTCGTGTGGTATATAATACTCGTCTCTCCAATACACAGGCACATCTCCATGCTCCTCTAGCTGTCCTTGTAAATGTTTAATCAGTTGGCTTAGGGTTACTTGATTATTGGTCATTGTCTGGTGCCTCCCTCTTATCATCATTTTTAGTCTCCACCTCCCCCTAAATTGTTTAAAAAGTCTTTAAGATAAGCCTCACGCTCTTTGTTTTCAGACGGATGATGCTCTTCTTGCATAGCCTTTGGCATAGGTGCCACACGTTGATTAGCACGCTTAGGTTCTTTTGTCTCTGCCTTGCCTAGATAATGGTCAAGTATGTAACCAACACAATACTCTAAGCTATTAATGCGTTGCCGAGGATGTTTCGGCTTATAGGTCTCAAAACGTTGCTCTAGTAGTTTGATAGCTTTATCCAAGGGCACAACCTTGAGTATTTCTTCCGCAGTAGCCTCGTCTTTCGGTGAGGCATCAAACCCATAAGCCCTTAGCTCAATAAATTTATCGAGAAAGACTTTGATGGGTTCAGAATTTAGTTGATGATTATTATCTTCACGCATTTCTACTATCTTTTTTTCGTTTGGTTTAGTTTCGTTTAGTTTAGTAATAGCGACAGGTTGTGGGACACTTTGTGAGACACTTTGTGGGACAGGTTGTGGGACACCTTGTGCGTCATTATTACCCCACAAGATGCCTTCAACAGATTTCAAAATATAAATAGCTGACTGTTTGCCTTTGCGTGATCGCCAATCTATAAGACCATTTGTCTTTAAATTATTTCTTGCTCTTTCAATAGTTTTTTTGGATAAAGAGGTTTTTATTTCGAGCGTAGAGATAGCCACCGTAAACTCTGATTTCCATCCTGTTTTGTTGTTTATGGACATTAGAGCGTGCCATAGAACAATGGAGGATGAGGAAATGGAGTTTGTTTCGAGCCAATCGTAAAACGCATTAATTTCTTTGATGTAATTCAAAATTTCACCTCTTTATGCAAATTGCTGTCATGCCCTCTATTTTGACGAGCTTTAAACCTAATGTATGGACATATCCCTCGACATACTCTCTAAAGCGTTCTCTGCGCCGTTTTGAGCCTTCTGTGAGCCATAAATATTCACGGGGAATCGATATCTTTATCACTCGTCTTCTTGCGCTTCTTCATTATTGTCTTGAGGTGTAGACATCTCTACATCAATGTAATCCTCATCGTAGAGGGAATGCGCTTCCTCTGTAATATCTTTTCTAACCGTTTCATCTTGTGCCGCTTGTTGCTGTATCTCAATGGAAATGGGCAAGTATTTCCACATGCGGCGAATGACTGTCTTCTTTGCCATCTCGTCATAATCTGTTTTCCAAGGTCCACTACTCCCAGCCTTAGAACGTGCCTTGATCTTGTCAATATCCCCCTTACCCATCACCTCAATGTGAAAGACACCGTCTTTATACTTTGCTACGCCGTAAGCCGCTTTAAATGCCCCACGATCGCCTTCTAATAATGGCTTGTGAACAAGCTTAGGTTCGAGACCAAATTCATAGTCAAATTCATCGTTCTTATAAACCACTTGGGCATAAATGCTTTCAATATGTCCAGATCTCCTAGCAAGGTCAATCATGCCCTTATAACCGATAATAAAGGTCGCTTCTTTTCCATAAGGAATGATGTAACAGTGACCCATTAATCCAGGTTCTAATCCCAATTGAGCCGATTGCATGACTGCTCCAAGTAAGGATGGCAAGTTGCATTCCATAAGTTTGGGTGTCTGCCTAATGGTTGTTAAGGTAAGACGTGCTAAACGATCGGCATTCATATGTCCAGGTAATACTTTTTCTATTTGCGGACGCATCCTCTTTAAGTAACCCGCTATCGTTTTAGCAGGGTCTTCTTGTTGCGGAGTACTTTGTTGTTGGGTCATGATGTCTTGTTTTAAGGTATCGTTCGTTGCCATTAGTTGACCTCCTTGTAACGCAATGTGCGTGACGATGATGTTTTCAAAAAGGATTGATAGATATCTGGTCTTTCCTGTTTTAAGCGTTTCGTATCCACTGTGCGACGTTCTTGTGATTTCCATGTGACAATATAATTTGAGGCATACCCTTTTTCAGATTCACCGAGCATGTTCTTGAGTTGATTTTCATAATTATTTTTATAAGTGGTTAATGTTTTCATTTCGTGATTGACATTTTCTAATCCCTCTAAAAGCAATGTGGCTTGATCGGGCAAATCAATGTCATTCTCCGGATCACTTTCAGGATACAAACTTTTAAGCAATTGACTTGAAGCCTCTGAACCATCCACATCAGGAGGATGTTTCTTTTCAACATGATTGACCCAAAAATCTTTCTCTTTATCTATAATCATCCTAATTAACTCGTCATCCCGCTCTATTTTTTTATAAAGGAACTGATTTCCTCCAATGAGTACCGCAATCCACCATGCGTCATATCCTGTGACCGCCATATAATGCTGACACTGAATTAAATATTCAGCAGGCACTTCCTCATCCGTCCACTTGTCTTTGAGGTATGCCGAGGTAGTCTTACATTCTAGTCCGACTCTTTCCCCCACTATTAATCTATCTACATTCGCCACCATCCAAGGATAATCAGGATGTTTTAAAATAGCATGGCGATGTCTCACTTTTTTACCCGTTCGTCTCATAAATTCCTTTGCAACGACATCCTCAAGAATGTTCCCAAAATAAGCCGCTTCGCTTTGACTATCTTCCTTCGGTAATTCTCCGATCTTTTCCATGTAGAGTTGTATAGGAGATTTCCACTTACTCAAGCCCATCACGACCGAGGCATCAGACCCCCCAATGCCTTTCTTACGTTCGTTCAGCCATTCCTCATGCGATAAATCATGTGTGGATACAAGCACCTCTGCATGCGATTCTATCACTCTACGCACCTCTTTTTAATCTCAAGACATTCACAGAGAAATCTTTCAGCGTTCTCTACTAAAAATAGTTCACCGTCATATTCAAAGATTTCATCGCCTTCTACAATTTCATCCCCGAAGTAATCAACGCCCCAATGTGGATCAGGAATCGTTTCTCTTACAATGGGATTTTCAATAGATTCAATTGGTGGCATAAAATCATCCTCTCTTGATATTTTGGAGGGTTCCCACTATAATTAAGATGTGTAGTTTTTTGTGAGAACCCTAGTGACTGGCGTGCCTGCTGGTCACTTTTTCTTTTCTGTCATAAACAAGCTAAAAGAAAGCGTAAAGAGTAGTACAGTCAATCCTAGAAGTAAGACATAACCTACCGTGTTCATTCCGAATCCTCTAGGACGTACCATTGTTGACTTAAAAGGTCTTCTAAAGTCATTTTTGAATTTCTGACACTTTGAATATTCATTTCTCCTAAACTACTTTTTCTGAACAAAAAGGAATATTCACTTTTGATTAAGCTAGCTAATTCATCCAAGTGAACCCTTCTGTACGTGACTGTTTCCACTACATTGTTTTCAACTTCTTTTTTAAATAAAAGTTTTTTATGATTAGGAATAAATGTTGGGTCTTCATGAAGTCCCTCGCCTATATGGAGCAAAGAACCGTCTTCGCATGCGTAGAAAATATCCTTCCTAAGATCATTACAATCACCTATAATATCTTTTGCTTCATCAATACTTACTTCCTCATATACAATCATGCTTCTTCCTCCTTAATCTAACGATTTTTGTAAGTAACCAAGGCTCCATCGGGAATGTTTTCGTTTTGACCAATGTTAAATGCAATATCTACAATCGCTACATCAGGATTTTCTTCTAACCACTCATTTATTTTGGTATCAACATTGACGAATAATTGATTTCCATTTAATCCGCTATAAAATGCTTTTACCCTAATATTTTTTGCGGCTACCAGCATCTTTATCCCCCCTTAAAATTTCATGCCAATGTTATTCGTCGCATTGGTTAAGATAGCAGTTGATTTAGCAAGTTCTGATACTTCTTCACCAATCAAGCCACGTTCAACTTGTTGCCTAATGCGCCTTGCTAAAACAATAATCGTTTGTTGCAACTCATCTTGCATTTCCTTCATGTCGTTTTTACTCAATATCCGTCACCTCCTTGTTATGTAGTGAGCAAAGCGGGCAAGGATTTGCACCTTGCATATGCTGTTAGTACCTCTTTTACACCTCATTTACCCGCATGCCTCGCTTATGCGGCACACACGCCTGAAAGGTCGTTGCGTCTACCTATTCCGCCACCGCTTTGCTAGTGCCTTCCGACACTGTGCGTGACTCAAACCACGAGGTGGTCGGGGGAACCAGTTCAAGCCACGCACAGCAACGGCAAGCCGTTTGCTGTTTGTATCAATGAGTGATACAATTAAATTAATCAATTTTGTTTTGTAAATTTGTCAGGCTATCACTTCTGCAAAGGTGATAGCTCTTCTTTTTTGCGCGATCTTTTGCTGTCCTCATATAATACCTTGCGTTAGCTTTAATCTCTCCAGCTGTCATAACAGGCGTTACAAACCAAACAAATGATTTCCTCATATCACTGCGCCTCCAAAATAATGTATTTGATTTTGACTAACCCACGTTGGTCCAAATTACCCAACAGACCTAAAAACTTATCATTATCCCGCTTCCGATTCTTCAATTCTTGCAAACGCCTTGCATAGCCCTCGTACTCTTTTTGACTAGCTCTCAATAACCATCCGCCATCATTCAAAATTGATAGATTGCCTTTTGTATTGACTCGCTTCATGCCTTCCAATAGTTCAACCGCTTCTTTCAAATCTCCGGGAAGCACTTCATGTTCAAGACTCATTTCTTAAACCTCCTATTCTTCAGAGTGATAAACCATTTCTTGTAAAGGTCTCTCATTGATATGTCATACTCCTTACACAACACAGCTATCATATTGATCATTGAGCATGATGCATCCAAAGATTCATAGATTACTTGTTTCATGTCCTCTCTATCTGCTTCCGTCGCAAACACCGCAGGTTTGAGCATTCTCGTATGCTCCAATTTATCTAGTGCTTCTCTCGTCTCGTATTCAACAAGTTCCTTCATGCCGCTTGGGCTTCTTGTGATGTAATCTCCATCCAGTAATGGTATAGCCACACCGTCTGTCGCCTTGACTGCCGACTCCAAATACAAATCGGGATAGTCTAGCTTTGTTGCTACCTTAGTCAACGCCTGCGCGCTTATAGTGCGTGTATCATTTGCCCATGCTGTGATACTCTTATCGCTATAATGTGTCTCCTCTGCGATGTCAGACCGCTTAGTATGTGTTGCTTTTAGTGCTTTTTTTAACGTTGTCCCATATGTCATGTTGCCCTCCAAACTGTAGTGTTTGCTGTGAGTATGCTACTCAAAATTAGGTTAGTATTAAACAGCCCAATGTGGGATATTACTTTTAACAATGTTCGAGTTATCGTTTATCCATTCCAAAACCTTGTCTCTTGGATAGCGTGCTCGCACTATATCAAGCCTCGGAAAGGTAGGATGATTGATTATTTTTGGCAACGTTGGTTTTTCAACTTGAAATATTTCTGCTAGGTGTTCTTTTTTGAGCGTGTAGGGCAAGTTGTATTTCTTCATTCCGTCTTCAACACCTTGCTCATAAGCTTTATTGCAAAGCTCTCTTATATGCTTAATAACGCCTTCCTCAATCATGTCTGTAGGATTGATAGCGACTTCCGCCAATTGTGATCACCTCCTTAAATCACATTCACAATATGTGAAAGATTTGATAGAATAAAATGGTTCAAATTTCCCTTATTAACTTTTAAATGGGAGGTGGTCATTTTGACCAACGTTTTGAACTTGACTGAGCTTAAATGAACCGAACTTCCCGTCTCTTATGGTGAATCCAACACCGTAAGAAGATGAGTAGCAATTCGATCTATGCAGTAAAATGCGGCGACATCTTTTTAAATGTCTTGGAATGATAGATCGTATTTGAAGGAAGGTTCACCGAGGTGTCAGTAACTGCGGTGGAAGTGAAACCAGCGTACAACTCGGCATTCGTTCTGTCCCGAATGATTAAAGCGTAAAAAATTCACTGCCTGTCGAACGGACAGATTCGGCAGGTATTTATTCAAAAAAATCATTCATATTCACATCGCTTTTAAAAGTTGCTTTGACTTTTTTTAATAAATGAAAACTCGGTTCTCTAAAACTTGTTTCTAGTTTTGAGTAATAGGAAATAGAAATATCAAGTTTGATCGCCATCTCTGTTTGAGATAGTTGAAAATGATTCCGAAGTTGCTTTAAAGGATTGATTCATGTCACCTCCTTATATGGTTTTATTTATTCGCATTTCGCGATTATTTTCTCCAAAAAAAAGATACTCGACAGAAACACCAAGAATTTCAGCTACCATTGGAACTTTATTTGCGTCCAACCTTCTTTTCCCATTTTCTATTTCAGAAAAATAGGAAGGAGATTTGTAACCAAGCTTTTTACATACATAATTAGCTTTAATACCTTTGCTTATTCTAATTTTTTTAATACGTTCACCTATTTTTTCGTTCAATATTACACCCCCCAATTCGCATTTTGCGATCTATTTATTTTTAATATAAATTCTCAATTCGAGAATGTCAATACTTTTTTTCTCATTTTGCGATAAAAAGTTTTCTTTTCGTGAATTATTGATAAAATATTTGAATAGATAAGAGGTGAAGTATAGATGGCGAGTCATCTTTCTAAGAGGATACGCTATTTAAGAGAAAAGAAAGGTTTTTCTCAAAAATTCGTGGCACAAAAATTAGATATTAAAAATAATACTCTTTCCGGATATGAATCAAGTAGAAGAGAGCCCGATAATGAAATGTTAAGTAAAATAGCGGAGTTTTATAATGTTACCACCGATTATCTACTTGGCAGGAGCAATCACCCACAATTAACAGAAGTTGAAATCAAGGAAAGAGATAGCGATGTCGAAGAATGGATGAAGATCATTGAATCTCTTCCCGAGGACGAACGAAAAGAAATTGAAGATGAAGTATCAAATTATGTGAAATATCTTGTTGATAAAAAACAATCTGACAAGAATTAAGTTGTTTTCTTTGATGAAATTTTTTCCACTATTTTTTTTTGCTTTCGGTTCACCTAGTTTTTTACTAGCAAACCATATTTTCTTTAATGTTTCTTTCATCAAAATCAACTCCTAGTATTTTTTGAGGGAAGTCTCCCTGTGTTTATTCTACCAAAAAATACTAAAAATGATTTTGTTAACGTATTCATTACATTTTTTTAATTAAGTAATTAAGGTGTTAATCCGAAAGGATGTACATAGATAAAAAATTTTTAAGGGGAGAGTAAAATTGTCAGTAGAAAAAAATGAGGTAGTCACAAAACAGACTAGTAGAGTCGCAGAAATGGTTCTAGGAATCATCGGTGGTGTTTTTGGTATTATTGCAGGAATTATCGGAATGGCTATTGGAGGCATTAGTGATGCATTTACAGGCAACAGTGGCGGAGTTGATGGTCTTGGATTTGCCTGCATTATCGTCTCTATAATTGGTATTATTTTTTCTTGTATTATTAATAAACAGCATATTGTTTTTGGAATCATAATTCTAATTTGTGGAATTTTAAACATCGTTTTTGTAAGTTTCTTAGGCATATTAAGCGGTATTTTGATTGGAATTTCTGGAATTTTAGCTTTGATAAGAAAATAAAAGGTGGGAATATTGTTTTGAAAAAGGTAACATTATTATTTTTCATTTTTATATTGATAGGAATACTATCAGCTTGTAGTAGTCAAACCACAAAAATTAATGGTAACGACAGTAGTAACATTAAAACAGCCACAAAAAGCGATAATAATGCCGATAAGACAACAAAAGAAGAAAAGAAAGATTTATGGACTTATTACAACGGTACAACTTGGACTGATGATTATAACGGATTCAAAACAACAATAGAAAAAGTTACGGTAACAGATAAAGCGCCCGCTGAAGATGGTTCTGATGAAAAAGAATCGGCAGTTGGAGTCAAAGTAAAATTAGATAATACAACTAATAACAAATTTACGACTTATCCCGATCAAGCAGTACTTGTTACGAGTACAGGAGAACAAATAGACAATTCCTCTCTCATTGCAACCGATGATCTCGGTGGAGAAATAGATGAAGGTGTTAAACGTGAAGGGGATGTTATTTGGTATTTACAAAATAAAGGAACAGCAAAAGATATTAAGTGGATTAAATTAAAATGGGATATTCATCAAGGTGGAGAAGAGGATCTTGAGGCTCCAACAAAAGAATATGAAGTAAAACTTGAACTAAAGAAATAATAGCCCTTAAGTGGGCTTTTCGTTTACCCTAATAAAGCGAGGATTATATTATGAGAGGACACATACGCCAACGCGGGAATAATGAGAAAAATGGGATTAATAAAAGATTTTATTTCTAGTAAAAAATAAATTATATATTTGTAAGCGTTAAACATAGGAGATTTGCCCATTTACATAGCAATATGTAAATTTGAATCGGATGAATTCAAGGGAAGCCTAAGTCAATAGATACGGTAACCTTGAGCCAAGCCAAAGGAAGCCTACTCGTACTTTGGAAGGTGCAACGCATAGGCGGGTGAGGACGGCTACCAATAACCCTGCCCACGAGCGTCCGACATCCCTAGAGGATGAAGAAATATGCTGGACTTTATGGAAACATAAAGAAGCACGGGATAAAAAACCCGCGCGATAACAAAACGGAAGCTTTACAAAGCCTACAAGAAAAAACCCAATTTCCATCTTTATCAGAAATTACGGAAAGGGTGGCCGTCATGAATAACATTCCAAAAAAATTAACAGATAATCAACGAAGAATACCTTCTATTGTCGGTAACATACTCCTATGTTTATTTTATACGCTATTTAAGCAAATATAGAAATTTTTTTATTATCCTTTTGATGTTCACTCAATAGAGTTTACATATATATAAAATTTTTTAGGGGGAAAAAATAGTGAAGGAAATTATTTATTTGGATACTAATTATTTAAACTCATACATCGCTCAAGAGAATGATGGGTTGATTACAGGAAAAACTTTAGAAATTGAAGAAAGAGAGGGTCATGGTAAAACAACTTCGCAAACTAAAACATCAGATCATAAACCTAAAATTAATATGGGTGTAACTTCCTATCAATATGGTAAAAGCAAAGAATCAACAGAGATAATTACATTCTCTGATTTAGATGTAGCAAAAGAAATAGTATCTAAAAAAGTTCATGACAATGCACTCATTGATTTTGAAAATCATATGAAAGAAGAAGGAAAATTAAAAGAGATTAAGGGTAATGACATTAAGGCGGGAAGTTTAATTAAAATTAATGATCCCTTTAGGATCGTTGATATAAAATTTCTTAAAAACGCTTTTGGAGATCCTTTTTTAAAAGTATTAGATACTTCAAATAAAATTGAAATGCAGGGAAAAATAAATTCTGTTGATGAAAATACTTCTATTTCACAAAATCACAAGAAAAACATTAAAAAATCATTAGAAATGAAAAATTCAAAAGAACAACAAGAAATTAAAAATAACTCTAAAGGCATGAATTCTATTTTGGAATATTTAACGACTGTATTACCAACTGAATCATATGTCAAAATAAACAATTTTGTTGTTCCGCTTAAGGAATCATTTTTACGAGAAACAACAGAAGAATTAAGTTTTAAATATGGTTCAGAAATAGAGGACATTAAAATAAATGTAGTTGGAAAAATTGCGAGGAAATTTGATTTTTTGATTTCTCCACAAGTACTCAAAGATAAAAGCAGAGAATTTAAAGAATTAACAGATCCAATGAATGCAGCAATCCAAAATGTTTTGGATTTAACAAACCTTTTATCGCCATCCGATTTTATAATTTCACCAATAGCTATTTATTTCGAAGAAGACGACGAGATTTAGATCTTTCGTTCATTTCATTTTCAAATTTATCGATTTTATTTTTAACTTTTTCGTGATACTCTTCATCTTTTCCCATATCATTTACAGTTTTTTTGAATTGATTTATTAGCTTACTCTTATTAAGAGACATTTTTTATCACTCCCTTGCTCTTAATAATATGCACAATAAATCAATTTGTAAACTAAAACATAACACATAATGCGGAATTCAACATAAGATTGGTGGTGTAAAATATGGCGCGTATTGTCAAATACGAAACAAAAAAAGGCAATCGATATATGTATATCATCGAGAATGGCATTGACCCTCAAACAGGCAAACGTAGTAGAGTCGTTAAAAGAGGATTTAAAAAATCACCCGATGCAAAAGCAGCAGCTGTGGATATGGAGTATAAATTAGGTATTAGTAATCTTGATGTCAAAAACACTATATTATTTAAAGATTTTGCTCAAGAGTGGCTGTCTGTTTATAGTTTAAATAATAAAAAATTAAGTACTATTAAAATTAGAAAAGAAGCAATACTTATTTTAAATCATTATTTTTCTTTTATTCCATTAAAAAAAATCAAAAAAAAAATGTATCAAAATTTCCTTAATGATCTAAAAAGCAAAAAAAAATTAGCTTATAATAGTATTTTAAGTGTACATAGTGCCGCCAGAATGATTTTTAAATATGCAGTAGAGCAAGATATAATCATGACAAATCCTACCCAATATTCTTTTATACCAAAAGACGTTAAAACAGTACAGGAAATAGAGAATGAAGCAATTAAAGAGAAATATCTAGAAAAACACGAGCTTAAATTATTTTTGGATAAAGCATATGATGTAAATAAAGAAACACATGCTATGCTATTTACTTTGGCTTGGACAGGATTAAGAATTGGTGAATTAGCAGTGCTAAAATGGAAAGACATTGACTTTGAAGAAAAAACATTAAGTGTCACAAAAACATATTTTAACGAAACAAATAAAATTGTTAACTATATATTACAATCTCCTAAAACCAAAACATCTATAAGGGTCATAGACATCGAAGATGATGTGATATATGTTTTAAAAAAACATAAATCGAGACAAAATATCCTTAAATTAGAATTAGGTAAAAATAATTATCATGATGAAGATTTTGTTTTCGGAAGAACAAAACACCCTTATTATGGCTATCCACATTTAGTATCTACTATGTCAAAAAAAATGAAAAGAATATTAAATAAATGTCCAGATATTAAAAAAGAATTAACTCCTCATTCTCTAAGACATACACACACTTCGCTTTTGGCAGAAGCAGGCGTAGAATTAATTCAAATTATGGAAAGGCTCGGACATTCGAGTGATAAAACAACCACTCAAGTATACTTACACATAACCAAAGACAGGAAAAAAGAAGCTTCTAAAAAATTTGGTGAATTGATGAGAAATTTATAAAATTATAGTTTCCGGCATCAAAACGGCATCAAAAATAATAATAAACTCAAATAAACACATTTAAATTAATGATTTTTTTGTTTTGGAATACTATTTATCGGGTAGCCCTTCCCCTTCCTTTTCTTTGATTTTCTGACGAGATACAGGGCGAACACCGTACAAGCGTTTTTCTAACCACTTTCCAAGCAACCAAAACACCCCCATACCGATGATGATTGGAATGAGCCAAAGTGGATGAACGAAAATATCACGCCAATCCGCGCCGATGAACGTAACGATGGCGATCATCACGACTTTTCCCAGCATGGTAGCATAAAAAAATGCATAGGCATTCATTTTCGAAAGCCCTACAACAGTATTCATCAAAGAAGAAGGAGCGAAGGGGATCGATGACACAATGAAAACAGACCCAATTCCCCTACAGTTCACCCAATCAAGCATTGATCGAATCTTTGTACTCTTTTCCAAGAAGGCAAGCAATTTTCGATGTGCCAGCCAACGAACAAACATAAAAACAATAAAGGAGCCAAGAACTGTTCCTATCCACGACAATAAAAACCCGACAAAAAAACCATAGGTTGCTGCGTTCGCCAAAACAATGACAACAAGAGGAAGCGGCGGTAAAATCGCTTCAAGCAAGGGCAAAAGGATCCCAAGAAAAATCCCTAATCTTTGATAGCTCCGCAATACATTCCCAATATTTTCAAGTGTCATATGAATGGACAACCAATTGTCGACATCATGAAAAACCGTCATATAACAGTGACTCCTTTGATCTGATTGTCAGGTTGTTATGCAAGAACGCCTAAGGCAACCTATTCTCCTCTATGCCTTTTAAACACGTCCTCCTTTTTATACACACCTTGCTCAAGGGTAAGCATCTTAGAACCAGCAGGCATGGAAAATCGGGCAATGAGTCTTACACGATCCTAGCATAATCGCAGATAACACTTTCATGCTCAACTTATGACACTTCTCGCTCACAATGAGGTTTAGTGAACATTCTTTACCTTTTTCTCTCCACACTATGCTATCCTAAACAAAGGAGGTGCAAAAAAATGACAACTCATTCATTTACCGTTCAAGGGCAATGGACTGGTGGTCGTGATGGCAAAGGTCAGATTGCCGCAACAGGTCTACATTCACCAATTTCTGTGGATGCATCCATGGGAGGACAAGGCATAGGCACCAATCCAGATGAACTCCTTATAGCTTCCCTACAGTCCTGCTATCTCATGACATTGGGCATTCATTTAGAAATGAACAAACTCTCCTATCACTCAATGGATATTCGCTCTGAAGGCATCGTTAGCGAAGAAGGTGGTCTTCATTTCGAATCGATTACCCACTATCCGGTTCTAGTCTTGGAAGCCTCAGCAAATACTGCCGATTATAAACAAGCAGAAGATGTATTGGCTAAAGCAGAAGAGCATTGTATGATCTCCAAAGCATTAAAGGGCAATGTTCACATTCATGTCCATCCAACTATCATGCAGCATGAGGTTGAGCATCAATAACAAGGAACGAAGAGAGCAGTGGGTGTTTCCACTGCTCTACATCTCATGCTTATCGGTATTCTGCTGTTTAAATGTCTGAACGATATGCTTTTGAGCCGTTCTAATCGTACGAACAAGATCCTTTGTTTGACTTTGCGTATATTGAATAGCAGATTTTTTATCCTGAACATCCTTGATTAAATCCGCTGTTGTTGCTTGTAAATTCTCCTGCTGCTTGACGATAGCTTCACTAGCTTTTCTAAGGTGCTCTGTCTTTTTAGACACATCGACAATCACTGATTTCATAGCTTTTGCTTCCACAATCACCCTAATGATTAGCCAGATCAATGCTAAAGCAATAATTCCTAAGCTCACCCAAACGATAATCAGTTTAACCACCTCCATTAAGCGGCAAAATCATGCCATAGCTCATTTCATCATTATCTTAACACTTCTGATCAACAAAGAAATCTTTTCTTTACTAAGCTTCCCTATTTAATGCACCCTTAATCTTATTTAATCTGGATGCTTATCAACCAATTGAGACGGCTTTTCTCGTCCTAAAGTTTGATCAAGAATGACGGCAATGACAACACCGACCACCAAGCCATTGTGAAGGATGGAAGCCACAACACTAGGCAATCCAGCAAGCGCAGCTTGTGGGAGAAGAAGAATCCCTGTACCCGCCATGAGGGATAATGTTGTTACAGTCACTTTTTTTTCTTTGTGCAATTCACTTTTTAGCTCATTCAGACCAAGACCAATGATGCCCGCCATCGACATAAAGAGTGTAGCATAACCAATCGGAGCAGGAAGTCCGGCAAAAAACCCCATGATAATCGGAAAGAAGCTAAGGATTAAAATAATAGATGAGCCAATGAGAAAAGGCAGACGTTCCTTGATTCTTGTCATTAAAATAAAGCCGGCAGAGCCGGAAATTGGCACGCCACCAACCGTTGGAAAAATACCTGCGAGGATTTGGTTAATACCCATGATAAAGCTTGTTCTTCGCAAGCTTTCATCTCTCTCTGGCTTGACAACCTGTTTGACAGCATTCACGCTCGCAATCAGATTGGTCAACAATAGAAGACCCGTCAAACAGGCAGTAATGACCACCCCAAGATTAAAGGTAGGTCTGCCCCACGCAAACCAATGCGGCACGGAAAATACTTGATGAGCGGCAACGACATTGTTACCGGTTAATCTAAAGACAGCAAATAATAGCCAGCCAATGATCAAGCTAAATAACACAGAATAGTTTTTGAAAAAGCCAATGCGAAGCCGTGATAACACAATAGCGATAGCAAGTGTGATCAATGACAGAATCGCAACCTTTCCATCGAGCTTCCCCTTCTCTGCACCGAGAATGCCCTCAACAAATGGCCCGCTCAATTGTAAAATCAACAGAATAAGATATGTTCCAATGATGGTTGGTGTGAACAATTTTTTGACAACATCAATGAGATTTAAAAGTGCTAATACAAGAAACAACGCACCAGAAATAAACAACCCTAACTCAAGACTGCTGAGAATGCCATAACTATTATTCCCCACCGTCGCACCACCAGCATAGGCAAGAAAAACACCCCACCATAAGCCCGCTGGTCCCTCCATTAATGGAAGCCTATGTCCCAAAAATCCTTGTAACAAAGACGTTAAACCCATCACAAAGAAGGTGCGCTGCAAAAGCTCTGCGGTTTGATCTGCTGAAAACCCATAAGCAAAGGCAACAGAGACAGGAGCAACAATCGTACCCGCTAAAATAAAGACCATCCATTGAAAGGAAGACAAAGTTAATCTACTCATAAAAAATCTCCTACGTATAATTTAATTAGGTAGTTATATTTTAACAAATCGAGATGAAAAGTATAGTGATAAAAACCTTAACATACCAGAAAAATTAAACCTATTTGCCGCACAAAAAAGCCACTCGTCACAACAATGAGTGGCCTTCTTATATGCATGTCTCTACCACCATCCAAATGGCGTACTTCCCGGATAAGGATGGTAGCCATATAGATTGCCCCAATGAGGATTGGCAGAATAGCCGTGTGGATAATCATGTCCGGAATAATAAGGGTTTGGATAAGTCTGCTGAACCTGCCTCTTACTTTGCGATTGAATGGCACCAACGATCACAAGCAAAATGAACAAAATAAGATAAAGTGTAAACTCCTTTTGTCGGTCCTCCCTTGTATATTGATCCACAACACGTTCCCTCCATTTAAGAAGACATCACTGCATCATATGCAGCTCTTCAATGAAAGGTTTCATCGTATATATCTTCACTCATGTCCACATCCTTGCATATGTTCAGACAATTTTTCACGAACTTCGTGAAAGGCATAAAGCTGTCCACCAAAACCTGTTACAAATTGCTCAGCATGCCTCTGCTCAGCAAAGGGAAGAACTTGGGGCTGACAACAGCCAATATTCAGCGATGTCTCCATAACGAACCACGCCGCCATAGCACTGATCGTTGTATGACATAAAAAATCAAAGCACAGAGCTTGAACAACTTTGTCTTCGATTTGTTGATGCCGTAAAAGTCCACAATGAGCACAACATGCCATTTCCGTGGTATGATCTTTTAAAAACAAACGATATGCCAAGTGCGCTTTAATCGAACGACCACAGTGAACACAGCGCGTTTCCACAACTTCTTCAGTTGAATGTGTCGTTGCCAATGTAATGCCACCAAATGTCTTCACGATGACACCCTGATCGATTAGTGGCTTAATATCACGATGAATGGTCATCTCTGATACACTAAAATGACGACTAAGCTCCTTGATTTTTATATGATGTTTGGACTGAATGAACTCTTTGATCTGCTTTTGGCGCTCAATAGGTAGCATACCCATCCTCCCACTCATCTTGACACACTTTTCTCACAATCTCGTCACAAGTTTTTCATTCTTCACTCAGCCATTTTTTAAAGTATGATATACAATGTAAAAGGGTATAAATGTTATAGTTTGTTATTTTTCAACATATTCTATCACTAAGGAAGGGGAGGTGTCCAATTGAAAAATAAAATCATCACTTGCATCGCATTATTATTATTTATTATAATTCCACAAACAGCAAGTGCACACGCTCACCTGCTCCAAGCAACACCTGATAACGGTCAACAATTAAACCAAGCTCCCAATGAAATCAAACTGATGTTTAATGAGCGGCTACAACCGGAACTTTATTATATAAAGGTCTACGATTCCAAGGGTCACATCGTATCACAAAAGACCAAAATGTCAGCAGATCACACGACACTATCAACTAAATTGAAAACAATACCCAAAGGGATATACACGGTAAACTATCATATCATCTCTGCAGACACGCACCCTGTTGAGTCTTCCTATTTATTTTCTTTTGGACAATCATTATCTAGCGCAACTATTCCCCAACCTAAAGCATCTCCAGGACAGGATGGAGATGGCTGGCAATCCATCATCCTTCATGCTATTTATTATCTTTTACTATTAAGTGTCTTAGGTTGGATGTTAATGAGTACATTGCGACCAAGTATGGTAAGAGAGGGCTTCCGATGGTTCTTTAGCCTAAAGGTCTTTTTATTCATTGTCTCCTTACTCGTCAGCCTTAGTGAACTCTTTCAATCCATTTCTAAGTTTAATGGACATGAACTCAATCTCTTTTTATTCCATACAACAACGGGTATTTTTGCGCTCGCACGCGTTTGTTTGGCGCTTATCATTCTGTTCCTTCCGCAAAGGTCTCGCTGGTTTAACGGAATCGTCTTTATCGCCTTTATTGCACTAGAAGCCCTCAGCGGTCATGCGATCAGCTTTTCTCCAAAATGGGTTTCAGTGCTTCTCGATGCCATTCACTTAATCGGCGCAGCTTTTTGGGTCGGCGGCTTGCTTTACATCGCTCTTCATTGGAAAAAAATACGGGAGAACATGCAGGGATTTTTACCATTTTTCTCTAGAGGTGCCTTTATCAGCCTCATTGCTTTAACAATCTCAGGCATTCTGACAACTCTGATCTTTTTGCCAAGCATTACCGAGATTGTCGATAGCAATTGGGGAAGACTGATACTTTTAAAAACCTTGCTGGTCATAGGTGTTTTCATCACCGCCTCTTTCATGCGCAAACGCTTAAAAAAGCAACAAAATACTTCTTTTTTAAGAGGATTCAGAATTGATTTTATCATGATGCTGGCAATTATCATTATTGTTGGGGCTATCACACGAATGAGTCCAATTCCTCAAAATACACCGTTGGATTGGCAAACAGAGAGCAATGGATTCGTCACAGATTTGTCCGTTAGCCCTCGTGAACCGAGCGTCATTAATCGTTTTCAACTCACCGCTCGCCACCAAGATCTACGCATTCAAAATGTACATCTGATTTTGAAAAATCCGGACAAAGGCATATCAGGGTTAGATATCCCCTTAAAGAATATCTCAAGTAAAACAGACAAGCACACAAAAATTGATGTCTTTCAAGCTCAAGGCAACTACATAACGCTTGCTGGTCACTGGCAACTTGAATTACAAATTCTTGATAGCGAAGATGATTACACCGTTCTCAAGAAAAATATATCTATCTACCCCAACCAATAATTATAATTAAAGGAGAGGATTTTTTTGAAAAAGTTTTTAATGATGATTCCAGCTATCGTGTTAGGTATTTTCATTTTCTCAAGCATGGCAAGTGCTCACGTGAAGGTTCATCCATTCGAAGTGACAGGAGATTCTTTCCAAGAATTTACAGTTAATGTTCCTGTAGAAAAAGACATTCCTACAACTAAAATTCGACTTGTTATTCCTAGTAGCGTCGACGTGTCTACTTTTGAACCAAAAGCCGGATGGAACTATGCCACACAGAAAGATAAAAATGGCAAGATTACTGAAGTCACCTGGACAGCACAGGGAAAAGGATTACTCCCAGGTCAATTTGATGAATTTAACATCTCTGCTCATGTTGCAAAAAACGCCAAAAAAATTAGTTGGAAAGCCTATCAAACCTACTCAGATGGCAGTGTTGTCAAGTGGATTGGTCCTGAAGATTCCGAAAATCCTGCTTCCGTAACAAAAGTAGTCGCTGCCGATGCCACAGATACATCAGCTACCAATGATCAACCTTCAGGACAAAATTGGGGACTTTACCTTTCTATTATCTCCATTGTTTTTGGCATCATAGCCATCATTATTGCGCTTGTGACAAGAAAGAACTCCAGTGAGAAATAAGGATCATTATCTAAAGCGATGGAACATCTATCGCTTTAGATAGCTTTCATACTTTATCAAAGGCGGAGGAGAAGGAATAAAATGCCAAAAATAATCAGTTTTATTTTTGCTCTGCTCCTATTTGGTTCCCTTATACCACAAATAAGCTCTGCACACTCTGAATTAGTAAAAAGTACACCTGCCCAGGGCGGAAAAGCATCTGGATCTGTTACAGCTCTGAATCTAGAATTTGGAGCTGCTGTTGAACAATTTCTTGATCTCACACTGACTGATACCAATGGCCACACCTACGCACTTAAAAAGCCGATCATCAAAGAAACACAAGTCACCATCCTGCCCAAAACACCCTTGAAAAAGGGGCAATATAAACTGTTCTGGCATCTTATTGGGATCGATACCCATAAAGTACATGGCTTCTTGGTTTTTGGCGTAGATAACACTGCTCCAAAAGCTTCAGCCATCGTGGCTACCAACGAATCGTCTCAAGATGATCCCGTACAAGCTGTGGAGCATAATCATAAAACACCGCTGTACATAACGATGATGATCATCTTTGCCGTGGTTATGTGTATAGGACTCTTTTTCACTTTTCGAAAACAGCCTGAATAGAAGAAAAAGGAGGAAGTCTCTTGTTCTTTGTCTGGATCACCGAATTTCTCTTATACACTTGCTTCTGTCTCTTAACAGGAACCTTAATTTTTTACAGTCTACCAGAGCACCGGCGTCCCAATATTTTTGTCCCTAAGCGTCTGTTATTATGGACGACAGTTGGCACCGGCGTTCTATCCTTTGCACCTATTCTGAGCACAATGTTTACCCTAGCAAAAGGTCTTGGTTTCTGGGTGAGCTTCAAAAGTACCTTGTTGGTCTTCGACGCAGGACAAGCGTGGATCTTCACATTGGCCATCGCTATATTGCTCTTTGGGTTAATTTATTTTAATAAACTGCATGCCGATATCTTTCTGGCGCGCATTGGATTGATTCTATGCATCCTATTGATTGGCGGCTATGCGCGTTCCAGTCATGCTGCATCCCTAGAACCTATCGCAGGCTTCGCTTCCCATTTTTTTCATTTGTTTTTTGTCAGTGTATGGGGAGGGTGTCTTTTTGTAGCGGCTTGGCTGAGTAAAGATGAGCGCAACTGGGGGCGCTTTTTAGCGTGGTATACGCCACTCGCCTTAGTCTCGATAGTCGTGATTATGGTAGCCGGCTTTCTGACAATGAGTATTGATATTGCAGCACCTATCACTCATTCACTAAGTAGCTCGCTTCCCCATACGCTTTATCGGTACAAGCAAAGCTTCTTTTCAAATTATGGCCAAGCACTGCTCATTAAACATCTTTTGGTTATCCCATTGGTTTTGTATGGTCTATTCAATGGCTTTTTCCGCAAGACGATCAAACGCTACCACTCGATTAAATGGGCGCGGGCTGAAAGCTTTGTCATCCTATTTATTTTCGCTGTCACCGCCTTTATGGGGCAGCAGGCACCGCCACACCAGCCTGACCAATATTTGCAATTATATGGACCCAGCCCGCTTTTTTTAGCACTCTATCAAAAAAATATTCCGAACAATTTCGTGGTCAATTTCCATTTCAATGTCTTTAGCTTTATCTTTATTGATTTTTGCCTGCTTTTTATACTCATGATTGTTTTAAGCTTTGTTAAAAAGCTACCCAGTACAGTAGCTCTATTAATGACGCTTGGATTTCTCGCCAGTGGTTATTTCAGTGTCATGTCTACCATCGCTTAAATAGCATCAGGATCATGCCCATCCCGTGTTTGCTATGTTTTCACATAAAAACAAATCGGAATGATGGCATGATCCAGCTTTTAACTTAAACTATAAAAAGAACTACCTCATCTAAAAGCAATTCTTGAAATGGCTATATTTAATTCATCAAAAGATCAATCTTCTCAAAGAGATAATCCCTTGCACCATCTAAATAGTGCACAGCAACTTGGTCATTCGCTAGCTTCAGATAGGCATTTAAAACAAAATCTGAGAGCGTATCATCGCCCGCCTCTTGAATCACTTCAAGCACCAATCCACCTGTTTTTTCAGGCTCCCTATCCATCAAAATTGCCGTTTTAAATTCACCAATAATCTCCGTGAGAATCTGTAGTCTCTCTAAGTCGCTCACACGCTTCACTTTTCTCTCTTATAAAAGTTTATTTTCTAATAGTATAACATAACTTGACCTACTAGCATTCAAAACGTTAATTCTAACCGTAGGTATACTAGCTATGCATGTTAAGAATTACCGATCCTCAAAGGCTATTATTGAATCACACCACATGCGATTCTTGCCCCCGAATTCCCTGAAGGATTGGTCATTTGATCGTCAATCTCCTCATGAATGATTAACGCCGATCCATCCAAATCTCGTAGCGAATTTTCCCTATCTTTCACCAGAGTCACTCGTGGACTTATAAATATCGTATTAATTTTGCCATAGGCATCGGCATTGATGTTTCTCAAATCTCCAGCATGTGGTCCTTTAGGATTTTTAAGTCCATGTTCTTTTTTAAACGGATTAAAATGTTCACCTGCACGACTAAAATTAGGTCCCTCACATCTGCCTATTTTGTGAAAGTGAATGCCGTGAAAACCGGGAGTGAAGCCCTCTGCAATCACCTGGATAACAACACCATTATGCGTTTCTACCAGCTTTGCTTGACCCATCACTTTCCCATCTGTTCCCTTTAAAGTGACTGTATAAGATTTCCTTATCTTCTCCTTCGCATGAACTTCTGGTGAGGCAATTAAACAAATCATAGCTATCATCAGAGTAAGGACTAAGCAACCGAACATGCCTTTTTTCATCTCACAACCTCCATGATCACATCATATCATGTATAGTTTGAGCAAATTTTACAGATTCATTCCTTTAAAACTAAGCAATCCTTAACCTGTAGATTCATCCAACCAAGCTATCTATCTCCGGATCATGAACAGATAAAACATCATAATAAGCCTCTGACCTGATTCCATTCTCCTGTTGAAGAGTAACAGGAATCACTCGTTGTGGACGTAGCACCGGATAAGTCTCTGTCATTCTCCCAAATAAGAGACCAGAAAGCATAATGATTCCAATGATTGAGGTAAGCATGAAGGATCTAAACCGTGCGCGACGGGGGAGCGACCGATCCAGAATCAACGTACGACGGAGACGTCGTTTGACCTTCTTTTTGGCTTCTAAAACTCTCATAAGCTCCTCTTCTCGCCAACACTCATTATTATCACTCATGCCCGTGATCCCCTCCAAAAAACGACGACCAATCTTCCTTAAGCAACTGCTTGCGCAAATTACTCAATCCATAACGTATTAAGGATTTTACCGTGCCGATAGGCTTGTCCATAATGGCAGCTAACTCTTTTTGTGTTTGATACTTAAAATACTTCCCATACACAGCTTTTCTTTGAATATCAGGCAATTGATGCATCGCCTGCAAAACCCATTCACGATCCATGTGCTGCAACACCACTTCATCAATAGCAGGCTCCGCACGAGCTGGATTTAAAGATTCTATGTAATCCTGTGAGCGCTTTGTTTTTCTTAAACGATCAATGTAACGGCTTTTTATCTTGATTGCCAACCATGTTTTGACGCTCCCTCTACCACTATCAAACTGTTCGGCGTGACGAAAAACATCTACAAACACATCATGACATAAATCTTCTGCCTCACATGTATTTTCTGTCATTCTTAACGCCAGCCGATAAACATATTGGAAATAGATTTCATAAAATTGATCAAATGCTTGTGTTGATCCTAAGCTGATTTTTCTCAATAAAGCCCCTTCAACTTGATCCATGTGCCACCTCTCCCACAGCCATATCCCTCTCATCAAGCTAGCTACGCACAGCTAATACAAGATGGATATCTTGATTTTTTCTCTTAAAAAGAACTCAAGAGATATCATCTTTCTATAGTTCACTATGGTTATTCTTCTTAATAAAAACCGCTCATTTAGAAGTTTATAATTAATCAACAATAGCCTTGATAAAGTAAAGGATTCATTCTATCTCCTGTCCTAATAAAGGCTCCGATTGAAGAGCTAGCGCTTGATACAAAAACTTCCTGCTAATAATCACAGCTTCTTAATTTTAAGAGTAAAAGGCTTTATTTCAACCATTGTTTTCGAACCTACCTAAATAGCTCACGTCTTCTGTTTATTATAGCCACTCACATTAACGACAAGCAAACCAAATTTTCTTAAGAAATTGGAACTTACACTCTAGGCTTATTTTTTTGTTGAATTTGAGATTTCTTAGATAGTTTTACTATAAAATGTCCCCAATATTTACGTTGACAGTCATATAAATAGTTCTATACAACTATATAGGAAAAAACATTCCATGCTATACTTAAAATGTCGTTATTTTTCTATTGACTTTAACATAAAAGAAGCCATGAAGGAATGTGCCACATTGCTCTTTGAACTCACAGAACAGATGTGTTGTCAATAGCTATATCTCATATGAGGAGTGTTATACAATGTCAGAGCTTAAATCAGAAAAGACACCAACAGAACACCCTACGTACTCAATCGCCGTTATCGGTGGTGGCGCTGCATCAGTGGCTTTTGTCAAAGCGTTTGTTGATCGCATCGTATCACAACATACAAAAGGAATTCAGCTCACGATATTTGAAAAAAGGGACGTCATTGGAACAGGCTACCCTTTCCAAAAAGACTTCGATGAGTTGCGATTAATTGCACCTTCTGAAGGGATGTCCGTATCTGCTGAAAATAGCATGCATTTTACAGAATGGCTAGATACCAATGAGACATACCACAAAATGCGTATGGACAACAACTACCTTCCCAGACAGGTGTATGGCGACTATTTGACAGATACCCTGCACACGTCTATGGAGAAGGCTAAAAATTACATAAAGTGTGAGATTATGTTCAAGCACGTTGTTGATCTCCATAAACAAGACAACAATCAGTACGAAGTTATCACGGAGGAAGGGCAATCGTTTGTCTTTGACTTTGTGTTGCTCGCTGTTGGCGTAGCCGAGTCAGATGATCATTATCAATTGATGGGGCAACCTGGCTATATTCACCGTCCGTATCCTGCAAAAGTCTCTTTAGCAAACATAGGAAAAACAGATACAGTTGGCATTTTAGGAACCCGTTTAACAGCAATTGATATGGCCCTAGCTCTTCGTGACAACGGGCATACAGGATCCATGGTCATGATGTCCAAAAAGGGCCAATTACCTGCTATGGTGGATCGGCGCGGAATGCATGAAGCCAAATTTTGTACAGTTGACAGCCTTAATAGCGTGTTAGAAAAAAATCATGAGATCAGCCTACGCCATATCGTCCGTTTAGTGCGAAAAGAATACAAAGAAGCTGGCTTGGATTGGAGAGAAGTCTATTTAGGTAAAGGAAAACAGCGGGATGATGTGGAGAGCGTTAGACAAAACATTGCCTCTGCAAGCGATAAAGAGCAAGAATGGCTTAACATCTTATTTGGTACACTCCCCGCGTTTTTATTCAGCTGGAAACACGTTCCCGAAAAAGATAAACAACTATTAACACAGAACCACATGCACGATGCTATACAACAACAGACGCCCGTTCCTATCGGTCATGCCAAACAAATTTATGACCTGCTTCTATCCGAGCAACTTCACATTGTGGAGGGAATCGATGCAGTTCACAAACAGGAACAGGGCTTTCAGGTCACCTTCCGTGATGGGAGTGAGTTGACCTGTGATCACATCATCAATGCGACAGGATATTCAAGAGACGTGTCCAAAAATAGTCTTATAAAAAACTTACTTACCAAGGGGTTCTTAGTTCAAGATTATCATGGAGGTATCCAGGTTGATTACGATTCAAGCGCAGTGATCGACAAGGATGGAAAGATGCAGGAAACACTTCGCGCAATAGGTTATGTAACACATGGCACCTACCTTATTGTAACTCTTCTTCCATTGGTCGCTGGGATGGCCTATCAAGTGGCTCAAGTATGCGCTGAATTGGCAAGTGCTAAATAAACTTGCTATAAGGAGAAAAAATCCCTCTAAAATCGGGATTTTTTCTATCTTTTGACACACCCTTTTTGCCTTGATTATCCTAGTAAATGGAAACATTTTATGCATGAGAATGTTTTTTTAATGACCACTGATTGTTTTCTTCGCATAGACACACATATCTCTCAATTCCGTTTCGTCAACTGATAATTGGTTGTTTTCTAAAATACCCTCTAATTTAAAGCCTAATTTTTCTGGTATAGCTCGACTTCTGACATTTTTCGAGTCGCAACGAATTTCCACCCTATTCGCTTTTAATTCATTAAAAGCAAACCCCATAATGCCTTCAACAGCTTCTGTCATATATCCTTTCCCACTAAATTGAGAATGAATCCAATAGCCGATCTCAAACTTGGGAACACCCCACTCAATACGATGTAACCCTGACGAGCCAATAAATTCCCCTGTTCCCTTAAGAAATAGCAACAATCGTAAATCTTCACGCTTTAAAAATTTTATGTAGGCTATTCTAATATTTGCCTCCATTTGGCGTTCAGTTTGTTCTGTTTGCACAAAAGACATCCAAGGCCTTAGCTCTTTAATCGATGCATTAATAGCCCTATGGACGACTTTTCCGTCTCCTGGCATTGGCATTCGTATGAAAAGTCTTTGCGTATAAAACTCAGAAGGAAAATCTAATAACAATGGATTCATATCGCACACTCCTTTCATTTACACAACGTTCTTAAAATATAACAATAATCTTTTGAAACTTTACCATCTCATTGTTCATAGATATCTCATACCTCACCGATCAAGGGGTTTTATTATACCAAAATATAATATTTTATGAATATAATTTCTAATAGTATAAATCGGTCATTATTTCTAGTAAAAGTGATAACTCTACTCTACCGCTATACTTGCATATAAAATAAAGAGACATATCCAAACTCATTTACTGCGAGGAAATGTCTCATTTTAATCATTTGATTTATAGCTATTGAAGCGTATAGAAAAATCCGTCTGAATAAGATTTGGAAATTTATCCATGAGCCATCTCCATCCCGCTTTATCCGGAGTTATTAAAGATAGGCTATCATTAAACCCTGCGTTCTTAGATCCATCTAGTGCATTAAGCCAGACATTTATTTTCTCCTGAAGTCCTTTTATATAGGAATCTGCAATAATAGCTTCATCTTCTTCATAAAATGATACCTCCAGTGCCAATGGACGAAGTTGAGTAATAATATCTTCCATTTGTGCAACATCTTTATTAAAGACTTTATGCATATAAGAAACTTTGTAGTGAGTCAACTGTTGATAACGCTCAACCTCTGCGACGGGTGCATCGCTTTTAATGACGACATGCTGAAAGGCATCTTGTTCACTCAAAATCTGAAAAATATCATCCCGATATTCCCAGCCTTGATCAGCATTAACAATCGCTTTCCCTTTAATAACGGACAAAGCTTCTTGAAACGTCGGAACCTTTTCATCCGTCAATACTTGATTGTCTCCACTTCCCGTATACAAATGCAAAGACTTGATTTCTTCTAAAGTTAAATCCGCTATGGCACCCGTTCCATTTGTCATGCGATCAACCGTAGGATCGTGCATGAGCACCAGCTCTCCATCCCTTGTCTTTTTAAGATCCATTTCAATAAACAACACATGTTCATTAATACAGTGACGAAGCGCTGCAAGAGAATTTTCAGGTTCCGTTTCATGTAATTGTAAGATGCCACGATGAGCAACGGGATAATTAGATAATTGCCGATTTGTTAAGGCGTTATAAAACTGTTTATAGTGCTCCTGCTGTGTCATAAAATAAAAAACTCCTATATTATAATATATTTTAGCTTTTTTTCTGTGCATAAAATAATTGTTATTTTATTTTTCACTTCTTTAATAATCCATAGTTCGACCATTTAGATCAGAATTTTTTATTTTATCCTTCGCTAATCTTGAGTAGTTGACACACTATACTAACCTCTTGAATCAATTGTCCTTTTGCACTCAATATATCACGGGATAGAAAATTTTTATACCGTTTCTCTTTAATAATAAGGAAGAAATCAATGAAATGGTACGACAGAGAGCTTGACGTTCGCAATCAATTTGACATCGTTAATCATCATCTTCTTGGATTTTCACTCAAGAAATAATCCCTTCTTATCTATCCAGAAGGGATCATAATTACTTATTATGCCTAGCCTCTCTTAGTAGTGTTCGGTCTATATTTATTTCTTTTCATATCCTTACAATTTGTGACATAGACATTCCATTTCTTAAAACTGTCAGGCTACATATCGTGCATTTCATTAGGATGGAACCCAAGACGAAGCCCTCGATCCAATCCATTAATAGTCTTCATATCTTCTGAAGTGAGTTCGAAGTCAAAGACCTGAAAATTCTCTTCTATACGGGAGGGCGTAACAGATTTTGGAATGGCAATGGTATCATTTTGCAGATGCCAACGCAATACCACTTGTGCAGGAGTTTTACCATGCTTCTGAGCTATTGCGGTGGTCACTTCATCCTTTAACACATCTCCACCCTTTGCAAGCGGGGCCCATGCTTCAACAAAGATATTCTGCTGTTCGCAAAATTGTTTCAGCTCATTCTGAGCCAAATAAGGATGGCATTCTACTTGATTCACAACCGGTTTGATTTCTGTTTCCTGCATAAGGCGTTGCAAATGCTCAATTTCAAAATTGGAGACACCAATCGCCCGCACTCGACCATCTTTATAAAGCTTTTCCAACGCTTTATATGTATCAATATATGTATTAAAGCGTGGCATCGGCCAGTGAACGAGGAAAAGATCTAGATAGTCCATCCCTAGACGTTCCAAGCTGGCTTCAAAAGAAGCGATGGTCTTATCGTATCCTTGATCTGTATTCCACACTTTCGATGTGATAAAGAGATCCTCTCTATTGACCTTGGCTTGCTTAACAGCCCTGCCAACGCCCCTTTCATTTTTATAGAGAGATGCTGTATCAATACTCGTGTAGCCTACTTCTATGGCTTTTTTAACAACATCTTCTGTTACTTCATCTGTTACCCGCCAGACACCGAATCCTAATTGAGGCATTTTGACACCGTTATTCAATGTCACTGTGTTCATGATACATCAACTCCTATAATTAATTTATACAATTTTGATGCAACCTGTTTCGTGATGGCGACTATGTGCCTTTCAAATTATGGAAAAACACCTATAAAAATTATAAATTAAAAAAATGTTTAAAGCAAAAGTAAACGCTTAAAGCTGATGTCGTCAACGCATCGCATCCATAACTTAAAAGCAAAAGAGACACGCTAGAGAAAAGACATGTCTCTTTTAACCTAAAAATTAATCTACACAGAAAGCTAAAATGAAAGGCTTTAGTATTCTTTTCATGTCTAAACCTTCAATAGATAAGCATTCACAGCAACCGAAAAACGGTCAAACTACTTGACGTGCACTTCCTTTGGATTGCCCCCACGACGGAGCCCTTGATCCAACACATTAATAGCTGTCATATCTTCTGTCGTAAGTTCAAAATCAAAGACCTGAAAATTCTCTTCTATACGAGATGGCGTGACCGATTTCGGAATGGTGATGGTATCATTTTGAAGATGCCAACGCAGAACCACTTGCGCCGGGGTTTTACCATGCTTCTGAGCGATCGTGGTGACCGCTTCATTTGTTAACACATCTCCACCTTGATCAAGTGGGGAGTATGCTTCAACAAAGATATTGTGCTGCTTGCAAAATTGTTTCAGCTCATTTTGAGCAAAATACGGATGGCATTCCACCTGGTTCAGAACTGGTTTGATTTCTGTTGCTTCCATGAGGCGTTGCAAGTGCTCAGGCTCAAAATTAGAGATCCCAATCGCCCGCACTCGACCATCTCTATACAGCTTTTCCAACGCTTTATATGTATCGATGTACATATCAGAATTCGGCATTGGCCAGTGAATAAGATAAAGATCTAGATAGTCCATCCCTAGACGTTCCAAGCTGGCTTCAAAAGCAGCAATAGTCTTATCATATCCTTGATCCGTATTCCACACTTTCGATGTGATAAAGAGATCCTCTCTATTGACCCCTGCTTGCTTGACAGCCTTACCGACACCCGTTTCATTTTTATAGATGGCAGCTGTATCAATACTCGTATAGCCTACTTCTATAGCTTTTTTAACAACCGCTGCTGCTTCCTCTTCTGGCACTCGCCAGACACCCAATCCTAACTGAGGCATTTTGACACCATTATTCAATGTCACGGTGTTCATAATCTATCAACTCCTGTCATAATGTTCATTATCTTTTACAAATATGGAAGAAAATCCACGAGTTAATTATATGCTAAAAAAGCTGTTAGCACAAAAATAATGCTTAAAATGACCATTACTACCTAAATTTCACACGAAACGTCAGCGTAGCTCTGTATAGATTGTGGATTGAATAACAACTAGTGAAAATCACTGGGCAATAGCTTAACCAACTCTCTTCTCAGTAGCTTACCAGAAGCCGTTTTTGGAAGACTATCAATGAAATAAAAATGGGTAGGCACTTTATATTTGGCTAAGGCACTTCTACAAAATACCAGAAGATCCATTTCAGAAACTACAGCTTGATTCTTGAGCTTTACAAACGCTACTGGAACATGTCCCCATCGTGCATCTTGAACACCAATAACACCAACCTCTTCCACCGCAGAGTGGGAGAGCACGACGGATTCAACCTCTGCAGGATAAATGTTTTCTCCGCCAGATACAATTAAATCTTTACGACGATCGAGTACATATAAAAAGCCCTCTTCATCAAAATAACCGATATCACCCGTGTACAACCACTGATTTTTAAATGCCTTCTGAGTAGCCTCTGGTCGTTTGTAATACCCTGAAGTCACATTCGGTCCTTTGACAATAATTTCTCCTTCCTTATTTGCAACAACATCGTTCCCTTGTTCGTTAACAATTCTAACCTCAGACAAAAACAGAGGCTTCCCTGCTGAACCCACCTTGCTGGTCATATAATCCGGAGAAAGCGTCACAACTTGCGAAGCCGTTTCAGATAATCCATACGTTTGGTAAACAGGTATGTCCTTGGCAAGGCAAACGTCTAATAATGGTTTAGGGACAGACCCACCACCGAGCAACATACAGCGAAATGTCTCTGGATAGCGCTCATCTCCTAGATCCTCTACCATTTTTGCCAGCATCGTCGTGACAACAGAAACCAGAGTGACTTTGCGATGAATAATCGCCTCATTCACCATTTTGGCATCAAAATAACGATGTAATCGAAGGGGTATACCATAAATGACACTGCGCATGACGATAGACAACCCGCTCACATGGAATAGGGGAACAACGGTCAGCCACTTATCTTCCGCAGTACACCCCAAATTAAGCACCGAACCAATAGCACTTCCCCAGTGGTTAGCATAAGTAAGCATCACGCCCTTGGGACGACCCGTTGTCCCTGACGTGTAGATAATCGTATGCAGAGCGTCCTTGCTTATCTCCGTCTTTAAGCGACTATTATCTCCTACTTCCGAGTGATCTAATGTATTAATATTACATACTTGGAGTGAAAAAATTCCTAAGACAATGCCATTCACTTTTTCCTGATGAGCAGTATCATAGAGCAAAAACGATGTCTCACAATCATGGATTTGCCAAGCTAGCTCTCGTACAGATAATCGCGTATTGAGAGGAACAGCTACCGCCCCTAGGTAGCTTAAAGCATGATAGCTTACGATCATTTCAACAGTGTTATCCTGCAATAAAGCAACCTTCATGCCCTCGATGATCCCATAAGTTGTTAAGGTAAGAGCTAAAGCGCAAGCCGATTCATCAAGTTCTTTAAAAGTCAAAGCTCGTGATTCTGTTTCTACTGCCAGTCGATTTGGCGTTAAAAGAGCTCTCTGCTTTAACCAGAGCGGTGTCGTCTGTTCCATTTCAAAAAACTCCCTTGAGAAGGCAATCATGATTCTCAGAATGTATCTCTCTATCCATTTCTAAATCACAAACGCTCGATATGACCATCACGCATAGACAGCGACTAATCAATCATGGGAATCTTGGAAACTGTTCAAAGTTTGGCGTTCTTTTTTCCTTAAAAGCATCGCGACCTTCCTTAGCTTCATCGGTTGTATAATAAAGCAATGTCGCATCCCCACCAAACTGTTGGAGTCCAGCCAAACCATCTGTATCAGCATTAAATGAAGCTTTTAAAAAACGGATGGCTGTTGAACTTTTTTCTAAGATTTCTTTCGCCCATTTCACTGTTTCTTCTTCTAGTTGTTCTAACGGGACAACGGTATTAACAAGTCCCATTTCCAGAGCTTCTTGTGCATTATATTGACGACAGAGATACCAGATTTCCCTCGCCTTTTTGTGACCAACGATTCTGGCAAGATAACCAGCACCATACCCTGCATCAAAACTCCCTACCTTAGGTCCTGTCTGTCCAAAAATGGCATTATCAGCAGCAATGGTAAGATCACTGATCACGTGAAGAACATGTCCTCCACCAATCGCATACCCCGCAACCATGGCAATCACCGGCTTGGGCATGGTGCGCATCAAGCGCTGCAAATCCAACACATTTAAACGTGGGATATTATCATCGTCAACATAGCCACCATGACCTCTTACCTTTTGGTCTCCTCCAGAACAGAAGGCTTTATCTCCTGCACCAGTTAAAATCACAACACCTATGCTTGAATCATCACGCGCCCTTGAAAAAGCATCGATCATTTCAATCACTGTTTTAGGGGTGAAAGCATTGTGAACATGGGGACGATTGATCGTCACCTTAGCTATCCCCTCATAGGACTCATACATTATTTCATCATATGTACGAACGGTCTTCCATTGAATCGTCATCTAACATTCCCCCTTCACGATATTCTATCATTCGATAAAATTCATCGTATACTATTTTATCAAATTTCCCAGCGACTTCCACATGAAGCGTATGTCCAGCTCGACGAAAAACAACCAAAAAACTCATTGGCAATTTCCGTTTCATTTCCTGGGCAATGTTCAAAAATTTCTTATCTTTTTCTCCCGCAACGAGCAGGACAGGAACAGAAACTTGGAAATCTGCAAGTGCCTCCCATAAGGAAGGTTGCCTACCCGTTCCCATGCCACGTAAACTATTAGCAAGCCCGATCGGTTGATGCTGGAGTCTCTCCTTGCGAATAGCATTTTTCATCACTTTTGGCAGATGCTTTTGTGTAAAAAACAAGGGGATCTTCTCCCAATTATCAACAAATGCTTCGATGCCGTTTTCTTCAATTTTTTGAGACAATGTAGTATCTTTTTGGATACGCACTTCCCGTGCTTCTTTTGAGGCTAAACCAGGGGAGGCACTTTCCAGAATGAGTCCATTGATACGCTCCATATAGTGCAAGGCAAAATACAAACCAAGACGCCCACCCATAGAGTAACCTAACACACTCACCTTGTCTATTCCTAGAACATCCAAAATATCCCTGATGCTTTTCGAAACCTCTGCCATGCTATATAAGGCAACCTCTGCCGGACTTTCTGTTTGCCCATGTCCTATGATATCTAATGCAATCACTTTATAACGCTTAGACCAATGAGATATAAAAGGCAACCATGTTTGGTGACTCCCAGTAAAACCATGCAAGAGCAATAAAGGAGCTCCTTCGCCTTGAACAATGACGAAATAGTCAACACCATTTGCTTTAATCCTCAAGCCCTTCACCCTCTGCTCTCCACTCTATCTGAATGTCTTGCCATAATTTATTATGAAGCAACACATTTTCCTGGCGATTAGTAACCGCCTCAATAATTCTCAATCCTTTCAAGCCCTGAGCTTCTATCAATGCATCATCAAAGGCCTGCTGGTGAGTCGCTTTGAAATAATGTGCCTCATATAGTTTAGCAACCACTTCAATGTCATAATCAAGGGGCGTCCCAAATAAATCCTCAAACACCTCTCCAGCCTCACTTGCCTGTGGTAAAAAGGAAAAAATCCCGCCTCCATTATTGTTAATGACAACGATGACCACATCCAATTCATAACTTTTTGCCATCATTAACCCATTCATATCATGAAAGAATGCCAAATCACCGATCAGTAAATAGACGGTTTTATTTTCTAGGACACTGCAGCCTAGGGCTGAAGAAACAACACCATCAATGCCATTCGCTCCTCGATTAGCTATGACATCTAAGGCATCTTCTCGAGTAAAGAAAAAAGTATCAACATCTCGAATTGGCATACTATTGCTAGCAAACAATGTTGCTTCAGCAGGTAACCTCTTATATAAAGAAGAGGCTATATGCCCCTCAAACCACGGAGCTGTGCTCATATACTGTTTCAGCGTGTCCTTTGCCTTTCTATTCGCCTCTTGCCAAAAACCTTGCCAACTCGTTACTGTAGCACTGCTTTTTCGTATGCATAAGCGCGAAAACTCACGACAAAAGGTGACAGGATCAACATGGAGTATCTGTGTTGCTGAGTGTGTGGCATCCAGCCAATCAAGACCTTCATCTACGATGAGGAAGCTCGCTGGATTCACTCCTTTGAGGTATTTTGTCAAAGATTTTGATACGGGATGTGCCCCAAAGCGAATAATGCCATCAGCTTGATAGGTTTCTATAAAATCAGAATCCCTTAATAAAGCATCGTAACCATCAATGATCCCCAACTGCTCCGTTTCCTTACCAAAGCGTACACCTGATAACGGATCAGCCAATACGGGGGCTCCTAACCTTTCTGCCAATGCAACAATCGCTTCTCGTAATGCCGCTTGACGATTAGGACCCACAACGATCAACGGTCTGCAAAGGTCCTGCCATTCTATGGCAAGTCGCTCATACGTACCCTCTTCTAAAGCAAGAAACATGCTCTCACCTTTGAAGGTTGAATGCTTTTTCCCGTATGCCCATAGCTCTGTTTTTTGAAAATCAGGAACAAGGGGCTCACGAAATGGAAAATTTAAATGCGTGGGTCCTTTAGGAACCTTATTAGCAGTATCTACAGCACGCTTTGCACTATAGCGAGCAAAGGTCCACATTGCCTCATCATCTTCTGGTAAAGACATATCCTGAAACCATTTGACATGATCTCCGTACATTTTTATCTGATCAATAGTCTGGGGAGAACCGTTTCCCCGCAGCTCATGAGGTCGATCAGCTGTTAGCACAACCAAGGGAACTCGTCCATATCTTGCTTCAATAATAGCAGGATAAAAATTAGCTGTGGCTGTTCCTGATGAACACACAATAGCAATCGGCTGATTGCTTTTCTTAGCCATGCCTAATGCGAAAAATGCCGCAGAACGTTCATCCACATCAATCCAGGTTTTTAATAGTGGATGAGCATAGAGCAACAGTGCTAAAGGAGTTGAGCGAGAGCCGGGGCTGATGACAGCATGACGAACACCTTGATCGACAAGCTCGTCTACAAATGCAGCCGTGTAAGATGTTAGTGCAGAACGCTCATTCATTTTACCTATCACCCCTCAAGGCATTGAGCATGGTGCGAAATTTCATTTGTGTCTCTTTGTATTCTAAATCCGGATTTGAATCATTCACAATACCACAACCAGCGTAGAGCCGCACTTTATGATCGCCTATGAGTCCTGACCGAATCGCCACGGAAAAATCACCATTGCCTCCACCATCCAACCAACCAATCGGAGCCGAATACCATCCACGATCATAGGTTTCGAGCTCAGCAATCCGTTTCATAGCCAGCTCTCTCGGCATTCCTCCCATGGCTGGCGTTGGATGAAGATGCTCAACAACATCAAGCAGATGAGCTGAACCCTTGGCTTCCCCTTTAACTGGCGTATAAAGATGCTGTACGTCCTTGATTTTGAATAGAACAGGACATGTGTGAACCTCTACTGCTTCACACCATTCTTCGAAAACATCCTTCAGCATCTGAACGACAAAAGCATGTTCTTGAAGATTCTTTTTATCACGCAATAAAAATTGTCCAAGTTGTTCATCTTCGTAAGATGTATCGCCACGCCCCATCGTTCCAGCTAAAGCATCAGCATAAAATGTTTGACCCTCACGCTTCACAAGACGTTCAGGCGAGGCGCCAATAAACACATCCCCTTGTCTTTCAATGGCAAACACATAGCTATTAGGCTGCTGTTCGGTTAGCTGATGAATAACGGATGAAATATCAACATCACATGATAGCTGCGCTACTATAGATCGGGAGAGTACAATTTTTTGTAAAGACCCATATGCCATATCATCAATGGCATGAGCCACGGCTTCCTTCCACTCTTCCTCTTGCACATCGTGAACCTTAAGCGATTGCCTATGTTGCATAGTGTGCAATGAATTATGCTGCTTCAGTAGCATCTGACATTGCTCTTCTAGATCCATTATCTTTTGATAAACATTTTCCTCATCTGGACGAATGATGACATTAAGCGTTAACCAGCACCCCTCATGATCTATTGTCAATACAAATTGTGGTAAAACAAAAGATGCCGAAGGAAAATGTTGCCACTCTTCTCGTTTGCTTTCCGTTGAGTCAAAACGAAAGCCACCCATTAGCAAAGGTCCTCTAGCAGATGCCTTCATAGCAATCGAATGTTCTTTGACAAAAGTCTCCCATTCCGATTTAATAAATTGAAAACGACCTGAATCACCTTCATAGTTAAAAAGGCGTGCAGAACCAATGCCAACCAAGGTTAATCCCTGAGGGTTGGACCAATAATGTCTATAAGACGTCTGCATGTCATAGCTATTTGTATAAAATTGTATAGAGCTTATATCCTCCACACGTGCTGTATGAGAAAAAAGCTTTTCTATGTGCTCATCTTTAGCATTTTCAACAGTCCTAATAAAAGATTCCATGAAAGAATCTTGCTCTACTTCGTTAATCATTGAGGTTTTTCCTCCTAGTTCCCGCACAACGCTTTCCTAAGCTTAACTAACAAAAGACCGACTATGTCGGTCAAAAACACCTTCATTAAAAGAATACACCCGTATGAATTTCAGTGTCAATTCAAGTGCAATAATGCCAAAACATTCAGAACCTTTATCCTATTTCTTCTATGTTATCGTGTACTATCTATCGCCCCTGAAGATTATTACTCCTTAGCACATCAATAAAACGCTTATCCCTTACACGAGCACAAAAAATAATATGGGACAGGCAGGTTTATAAATTGACACCTTTCAGAAACTTTCTTAGAATTGATATGGTTTTATTATGATTGTAGGAGAGATCCTTTATGCAAAGTAATAAAGAAGTAATTAAAAAAAATAAGAGCTGGAAAATTTGGTGGCATCTTTTACGTCCTCATACATTGACCGCTTCCTTTGTTCCCGTCATCCTTGGTTCAGTCTTAGCATTGCCTCAAAACCATTTTCATTGGTTATTATTTATAGCTATGTTTATTGCTTCGACGCTTATTCAAGCAGCAACCAATATGTTTAATGAGTATTTTGATTACAAGCGGGGGCTCGATACCAAAGAATCTGTCGGTATTGGCGGCACGATCGTCCGCGACGGCATTGCACCCAAAACCGTTCTTTATTTAGGTTATATGTTTTGCATGATTGCCATACTCATTGGGGGTTATATTTGTCTATCAACAAGCTTGGGTCTGGCATTCGTTGGTGCCATTTGTATGATGGCAGGTTATTTTTACACTGGCGGTCCTTACCCGATTGCTTATACAGCCTTCGGAGAATTAGTAGCCGGTCTATTCATGGGTCTCGTTCTTGTTCTCATTTCCTTTTATGTCCAAACAGGCAGTATCACGCTTACTAGTATCCTCATTTCCATTCCAATTGCTATTCTCTGCGGTGGCATTTTAATGGCTAACAATATTCGTGATCTGGATGGAGATAAAGAGAACGGCAGGCGTACATTAGCTATCCTTTTGGGAAGAAAAAAGGCAAATATTTTCCTCATGAGCATGTTCATCGTCTCTTACCTATGGGTCATTGGTCTTTCCATTTTCAATGTTGAAACATTCTGGATACTACTGGTTTTTGCTAGCTTACCTAAAGCTTACCGGGCTATTAAATTGTTTACAGAAAAAACCAAATCCATTCAATTGATGCCAGCGATGAAAGCGACAGCGCAAATGCACACACATTTTGGACTTTTTTTAACCCTAGGTCTTATTTTAAACTACACCCTGCACCACTTTTAAAATGACAGTTCTTTATATAATTAAATCACTTTTTTTCTCTTAAACGTATACTATAGTATTCAAAGAAAATTTCTCCTATATGTTTGACATTAATAGCATAGGACATTTCACAAGGACGAAAAGGGGGAGGGGACAGCTTGTCTTTAAAATATGGCATATTGGGGTTCTTAAGTGAGTGGCCTGGTGCGAGTGGTTATGACCTCAAAAAAGAATTTGATACGTTCATGAACCCCTTTTGGCACACACATCTTTCACAAATTTATCCTGAATTAAATCATTTAGAAGAAAAAGAACTTGTCCATTCGGAAGTGGTCGAACAGACTGCTAAACCCGATAAAAAGATCTACACTATTACGAAAGAAGGACGCAATTACCTACGTGATTGGCTTTCTAGCTCACCACAAAGTCCGAAGATCAAAGAAGCCTTTCTCATGCGTAGCTTTTTCTTAGATAATGTCACAGCGGATGAGGCCATTTTTCAATTACAGTTATATAAAAAACGCCGAGATGATCGGCTTAAAAACATGAAAAAAACCTTAAAGCAACGTTTAACCGAAATAAAAGATGAAAATGCAGCACTCACGCCGCGTATTCTAATGATTACTTCGGTATACAAAAAAGGATTGGATGAAGAAAAAGGATTTATCCGTTGGTGTGAAGACACCATTAAGCTGGTTCAACACTATAAGGATCTATGGAAAAAGGAAGATAGAGAAGATGATGATATTCTTCTCAACCATGAGTCACTGAAGGATGCTCCAAAGTGGTTCGTAGAACTTATTGATGAAATTAATGAATAAATGGACCTTCTTCGTTTCTTACTTAAGAATTTGAGCATAATTATTTACGCTGAACATAAATTCATCTATAATGATAGAGAATTAAATAAGATGTTCCTTCAGGGCAGGGTGAAATTCCCGACCGGCGGTGTTGAAATGAACTGATTTCTAAGTCCGCGAGTCGTTATTAACGACAGGATCTGGTGAAATTCCAGAACCGACAGTACAGTCTGGATGAGAGAAGGATGATGGTTTATCAAACCTATTCATTTAGGTCACTGTGTAGTGAACCTTATTTTAGAGACAATGCCCAAGGAATTTCTTGGGCATTTTTTTGTGTGCCAATATACAGCACCTCATGTCGATAACCATCATCAGATAAACTCAAATAAATAGAGAGGAAGTCGTCTGATGCGTTCAACATCTTTAACCAAAATGGTCACAATTGCTTTACTTTCTGCCATCGCATTTCTAATTATGTATATAGCTTTTCCTTTACCGCTTATGCCAACATTCCTTACCATCGATTTAAGCGATATTCCTGCTATCATTGGTACCATTCTCTTTGGACCTCTCGCCGGAATCATCATTGAAGCACTGAAAAACCTTCTTCATTATGCAACAACAGGCGGTATTCCGATCGGAGAGTTAGCTAATTTCGTTGCAGGAAGTGTGCTTATCATTGTCGGATCACTCATTTTCAAAAAACGGCAGACAACCCGTTCCTTGCTCATTGGATTAAGTCTTGGCACCCTGATGATGGCGATAATCATGAGCTTTGTTAACTACTATGTCATTTATCCTGCCTACGCTGTATTCATGGGATTTCCAATTGATCAACAAATTCAGCTCGCCCAAGCCGCCAATCATTCTATTCACGATCTTATGACTTTGATCATTTTAGCCGTACTCCCCTTCAATATTATTAAAGGAGCGATCCTAATACTGATCGCCGTACCAATATGGTTGAGACTGCGAACAAGGCTTGTCCGCAAGACACACTAGCAACTAAAATAATCATCTAAAAGATTACGGGAACAAATAAATTATAACAACATCATGAGTACAAGGACACTGTCCTTTAATAAGGACTGTCATGTTGAGTAAGCATGTGGATGAATGCTCCAGAACATCGCTTTCCGCGGGCACGGCCTTCAGCCTCCTCAGAAAGCAACAAACGCTTTCTTGTGAGGTCTTCGGACACGTGCGTTCCCGCAGGAGTCTCGCTTCTTACACTCTCATCCACTTGAGTGTTAACAGTACATTTGGATGTTAACACCGAAGCTAACACATCCTGTGTGTTGAAAAAAGAGTGGTACCTACCAACATGTATTGGCGCGTACCACTCCTTTCAATGACTAGAATTTGTCCCAACATCTTTTAAGAAATAATTCTTTTTCAACATCTGTTCCTTAAGAATTTTCCCTTAATTCATCCTTGAAATATCCAGTAGCCACCTTTTGTATGACACTTCCATTTATTTGCCGCATCATGGTCACCGCAGCTACTCCAATGCCAACACCTGCCAGCATAGATACCATACTCCAACGCTTTTTCATGTTATCCCCCTTTCAATCAATGTCAATTTTACTTATTTATAGTTTGTTGAATCATAAAAAATCATACAATCTGTTCATTTCCATTTTTTAATACATACAATAAATTCGAACCAAGGCGCTTTTTTCCTATTTCTTACAGAATAAAAAGCTGTGTCAAAGCTATATTAAAGATATGGAGGTGAGAGTGATGACTGTTGGAACAAAAATTCAGCAAACCATTGCAAGCTGCGAAGGTACCTTAGCTAACTTAGACAGCTTTGCACTTGAAACCCAAGATCAAGCAGCAAAATCAACCTTTCAATCCCTTGCGCAACAGCAAAAAGCCATTCTAGATCAATTAAATCAACGTCTACAATATGTCCAAAGCGAAGAACCCCAGTTCAAACAACAATAAGCATGTGGCCAAAACAACTTAGGGCTATGTATATCTGATATAAAAAATCATACAATTTTCTCATCAGGACACCCTGGAATGAAGCTAACTAGCCACCACTTCCTTCACAGCTCAAGAATTTCACCCTTAAATGGTGCCCAGTTAGACGCATAAAAAAAGGCAGTCCTTAAACCGTACAGGACTGCCTTTTCAGGAGGCATGACATGGTTAAACACGACCATAAACAGCGAGGAGGTAATGGACGGACACGAAACACTTTCATGTCCATTAATACTATATTCTCTCCCCCTATGAGTGTAAAAGACAAATGTGGATATTTAAAATAAAATAGACGCTGATTGACGCTGATTCCACATGATTAGCGCCACACTTCTTGTACAGCATTATCTTTAATAAATATGACTTTATCCGCAATGTCGATAAATAATCCGTTTTCAACGACACCCGGAACCGTATTTAACCAAAGAGATAACGCAGCTGGATCGTCAATTTCCCGCATGTAAAGATCAAAAATCACATTACCACTATCTGTACGATAGGTTGTCCCATTTGCATTTTTACGAATGACAGGCTCCATGCCTTCACTCTTGAGCCTATGGAGAACATGGGTGTGACCAAAGGATAGCACCTCGACTGGAAGAGGAAATTTTCCTAAACGTTCAACAGCTTTTGAACTATCCGCAACCCAGATATTTTTTTGGGAAGCAGAGGCAACGATTTTTTCATATAATAAAGCGCCGCCCCCTCCCTTAATACCCCGTAAGTGTGCATCGAATTCATCACAGCCATCGATCGTCAAATCTATACATCCGACCTCATTAAAATCAAGAACAGCTATCCCATGGGCTTGAGCTATCTCTGTTGTTTTGCTCGAGGTGGACACTGTTTGAACGTTCATTCCTTCCTCATTTATCCTTTGTGCAAGTTTCAAAATTGTATAATAAACAGTAGATCCAGTACCGAGTCCCACCATCATACCATCTGCAATATAAGCCGCCGCTGCTTCCCCTACCCGCAGCTTTTCTTCGTTGATTTGATTCATTGTGACAAACCCCTTCCAAAAACTTGTTGTGCATGTTTTTTAACATTCATGTGTACCAAAAAAATGAGGTTAGTTCCTGCTAACACTCTGTCTTTGAAACCTCATTTTATTTTAGCACATTGCCCATATTGCTTCATTTTTTTCTCTTAAAGCCAAAACAAATAAGACAAACCTTTGTATAAAGATTTGCCTCCTTAATATTTCTCATTTTACTTAGAGTGCTTAAGCGGATAATTTTCTATAAACGTCATTCGTTCTAGCATCGTTGGATGGTCATATTCAAAAAATTTAACGAGCCCTGGCGGACTGACATCGCCCAAACTAGAAACCGAAAGTTTTTGAAACGACTCAATTCCTGCTTTTTTATCTTGAGTCATTTGGATAGCATATTGATCAGCTGATCGCTCCGCGTGGCGAGAGACTGCGTTATCGATAGGTGTCGCCGCAAACGATAAAATCGACAGAATCAATAACAAAATAGGAATAGAGGCAAGATCGTCTTTTTTTCTTATGCCCAGATGCATCCCCCATTTTCGTAGCGATAATGCAAATAACTTAGAAGTAATATATAGCCCAACGAGGATTGAAAAAATAGAGCCCACAACACTCCAAAGCAAATGATGCTTTACATAATGCCCCATCTCATGCGCCATCACGAATAATACTTCATTATTTTTAAGATGCTGAACTGTTGTATCCCATAAGACAATCCGTAAATGAGAGCCAATCCCATTAACATAAGCATTCAGACCATTGGTTTTTTCCGACATATTGACCTCATAGACATTATGAGCCGGAATATCTGCTTGATGAGCTAGGGTCAATATCTCTGTTTTTAGATGCCCATCCGTCAAAGGATAAAAATCATTGTACAGCGGGTCAATCCACACGGGTTGTATATAAGTCATAAAAAGCATAAATGGAATAGAGATGAGCCAAACCGGCAGCCACCAACGCTTCGGATAGCGCTGAATAAAAAAATAAATAACCCACACGGTAACAAAAGAAATCAGCCAATTCAACCAAAAGGAAACTAAATCATCTCTCATCCAGCCACTAAATGCCTGTATAGATATCCCATAGTGACTGGACACCTCATGTGCGATAAAGTTCACTGGAAAGGAAATCAACCATGTCAGAACTGAAAGTGCTAAAAAATACACGCTTGTATGTAATACGCGAAATCGCGTGATATCTTCAGAGCGATTTCTTAACCACCTTGAGAAACCAAAAACGAGGACAAATAAATAAATTCCCCAATCAAGCGGCATGCTTATAAAAGAAATCACATCCTGAATACGTGAGTAGTCTTGACTCAAATGTAATTGATGCGATGTCATAAATGTCTGAGGATCAGCTACTGTTCCCTTGTATTCAACAGGAACCCCTGGATGAACCCATACGAAAAAGTAAAAAAGAATGAAGAGTATATAAACAGCATAAATCCCAAGAAACCATAAAGCTGCCTTTTTCATCGTCTCCCCCCTTTTGGACTTGTCTACTCCTAGTGTAGTCTCGTACCTGGGGAAATAGAACCATTTAAAAAACCCTAGAAACGGCGGCTCCTTGCTTTACAATGTTTGATTCTGATTTCCTGGAATGCCGTTTTGATCATTAATAGGGGAATCCACAACATCATTATCTAAAATGGTGCTTACTTGATTAACCACATTAAACCCTTGTAATAACCCGGCACCTAAATTATTTTTAGAATGAGCCAACCAACCGGGCTGATTGATCTCACCTATAGAAATGGAGCTGTTATGATTGAGTGCATTGACGTTGATTGCCCCAAAACCGATATTAACTGCCATGATACGACCTCCCGCCAATATAGACTCCTTATATATGTATGGGCATCTTCTACTAAAAGTGCAATGAATGACATGTTTCAAAAAACCTTCTCTCATTCAACGGATGAACCTCCATCTACGCTCCTTCATACCCTGTGAAGAGGTGATATAATTGGCTGATAAAAAAAAGGAACCAATCGCATGCGTGCGTTGTCAGCATGTCGGCAACGAAAATGATAAACACTGCGTGAAGTGTGGAGCTCCTCTCATCAATAAATGCGGTGATGAACCTGGTGGTCTGCTTTCCAAGGGATGTTCCCATGTCAATCGACCCGATGCAGCCTATTGTGCCAGCTGTGGGCACCCTACACTTTTTCACAAAGAAGGCCTCATCACACCCCATCAACCTACAAGGTATCCTATTCAAGTACAATAATTAGCGTTAAAGACACAAGGTATTCCTCCCTTTCACACTAACTGATGGCACTCCCCATCTTAAACGCTTCACTGTATTTAGCCATAAATAAACACCCCAAAAGCTAGAATGTACCTCTAACTTTTGGGGTGCAGAATAGTATCTTTTTTTGATAATTGAGCAAATGGATATCCGCTCCAGAACGCTTGCTTTCCTCTGACACACAGGATGTGCCGAATTTAGCCTCCAATTGCTTTCAGCAACCTACTTCGCTTTCCTCAGGCAACGCCTCAACTCTTAGTGTGCCACGATAGTGGCACACTAAGGATTTTCAGCTGTTGCTTTTCCTTCAGGAGTCTTCGTAGGTTGCCTCCGCCAATGGAAGAACGGATGATAATTTCACAAGTTGACTAGGATAAGATAACTTGTTTCGTTTGTTAGTTTTCATAAAAACATCGTCAGCATGCACATGGATGAGAGCGCAAGATGCGAGACTCCTGCGGGAACAGCACGTGTCTGAAGACCCCGCAAGAAAGCGTTTGGTGCTTTCTGAGGAGGCTGAGGCCGTGCCCGCGGAAAGCGAGCACTCTGGAGCGGCAATCCACATGCTCAACGCTATATACTTCATTGCCTCTTTAAAACAGCAATTCTAACAAATCATCTCTTGTCAATTTACCGAAATAATGGCTCACATCAATGGTCGATAGCTTGTCCTTCACTTCATTATATTCAAAACGTACCCCTTTCAAAAGATTGATCACATCATGAACATCTCCTGCTCCGAAGAAGTCACCAAAAATAATACCTTCTTGGATGATACCCTTTTTTACTACCATACGGATATCCACAGTTCCAGCTCCGGGAAAGCGTTTTTTATGTTGAACATTGAATTGAGGCGATTTTCCATAAACCCAATCCCAATTTCTATAGCGGCGTTCCGCAATAGCTTCAATGCGCTTCCAATCAGCTTCTGTCAGTGTATATTCTTCAATCTGATCTTCAGAACCAAAGATATGCTTCAATAGTGTTTGCTTAAATTCCTTGATCGTCATATCCTGCGCCAAGTGCTCACGAATATTGGTCACGCGACTGCGCACGGATTTAATGCCTTTAGAAAGATATTTTTCAGCATCTGGATTGAGAGCTTTTGCCACGTTTTCAAGATTAACATCAAACATCAGTGTTCCATGACTATACATACGTCCACGGGTCGAAAATTGAGCGTTCCCACTTATTTTTTTCCCATCGACAAGCAGATCATTTCTCCCTTGAAGCTCAGCCTGCACACCCATATGATGCAAGGCCTGCACAACCGGATCGGTGAATTTTTTAAAGTTATGAAAGCTGTCACCCTCATCCTTTGTAATGAAACTAAAGCTGATATCCCCTTCATCATTATAAACAGCCCCACCACCTGACAGGCGCCTCGCCACCGCAACATGATGCTTCCTTACATAATCTAAATTGATCTCTTCAACCGTATTTTGATTTTTCCCCACAATGATCGTTGGCGTCATGCTATAAAAAAGCAAATAGGTTTCATTCACATCCAGCTCTGTCAAAATATACTCTTCAATGGCAAAATTGAGATTGATATCCATGATATCTTGGTTATCGATATATTTCACGCTTGTCCCTCCATCTATCTCTTAAACAACTTATCATGTCCTTCTCTATCATAATGACACAAAATATTTTTTTCCATCAAAAGGCGTTTACAAAAACAGAACATTTTTATTTAAACAGTATCTCTTGCTCATTTTATTCAAGCTAGTCCTTTTAATTAAACCTAATATACATAAATTTTTTATAATTCCACTAAAATTTAATTCTTAAAATTTTGGTAAAATACTTTACTTTTTCATAGAAAGTTTTATAATTTTCTATGAGGAAGGAGGTGGAGAAATGAAGAATAAATTAGGTTTAGCCCTATTGTTGACGTTTGCTCCTGTCATTGGTATTGGTACTAGTGCATTTGCCTCTACATCACATACCGCTTCTGCGAACCTTGGACCATCAGATTGGCATGTTACACCAAACAATGCTTCTGCACAAGGCGGACCAGATTGGCATGTTGTGCCACACACTGATTCTGCACAAGGTGGACCAGATTGGCACGTTGTACCAAACACTGCTTCTGCACAAGGCGGACCAGATTGGCATGTTGTTCCAAACAATGCTAATGTGAACGGTACTCCAGATTGGCATGTTACTCCAAACAATGCTAATGTGAACGGTACTCCAGATTGGCATGTTACTCCAAACAATGCTAATGTGAACGGTACTCCAGATTGGTAAAATGCTAGATTAGGTTGATAATGAACATAGAAGGTAAAAGGATGCGGAAAATATAACCGTATCCTTTTTTATTTTGATTTTCTTCCAACCTCTCGTGTCGCTCCCCTTAAACTTCATATATTCTAAATCCTGGTAAATAACTACATAAGACTATTACTATTTATAATATATGACTCACATATAACAATTATATCTTTTTTCCATGAAGTCTCTCTTGCTTTTAATGCTTCCTCCCTACTGCCAACTCATCTCTAGAATGATGGAGGTATGTATAGAAAAAAACAAGGGACCACTACAGTATCCATCAACATTCCCCTTGTTTGTATCATCATCAAAAGAAAGCCACCCCAACTATTCTTTTTTATAACGGCATTCATCTTTTGATCGATCAATGCCTTTCCATACTTTACTTTTTCTATCCGTTCATCAACACGCTCTTCAAAAGGGATAATCCAATTGATCTGCTTCAAGCATATTGTATAGCTTCATAATCTCCTTCATTCCATTATTAATAGTATCAACCACACCACTAAACAGTTGGTTTTCGTGTTCATTAGATCTGAGTCTCATCACGTCTTTTTATCTCTACATATATCATTACTTCCGCAATCTACGCATTTTCATCCTTTTCTACGAGAATAATTTTGGCATTTTCATTGCTTTAAAGAATAATGATGATTAAAATGATACTAAAAGTTAAGCTACGGAGGATTATCCATGAAGAAGCTACCCATGTGGTTACAAATGATCATCAGCATCGCGCTAGCTATTATTGTCGGCTTAATTTTTGTTGCAGCTCATGTTAATGAAGGAAACTGGCTCTATAACCTTTTTTCTTTTATCTCTGATGCGTTTATTCGTTTAATTAATATGTTAGTCGTTCCTCTTGTCGTTACCACCTTGATTGTTGGTATTGCTGGTCTTAAAGATCCATTAAAATTAGGAAGCATCGCTTGGAAAACCATTGTTTATTTTCTATTCACATCATTCTGTGCTGCTCTTATCGGGCTTATTTTAGTGAATATTTTCCATCCCGGTAATGGGTTTCCCATTCCTTCCAACGTTGAAGCGCCCAATACTAAGCCTACTCCTCTTAGTGACGTCTTTTTAAATATGATCCCAACAAACCCAATCAAGGCTTTAACGCAAACCTCAATCCTGCAAATTATTTTCTTTTCTATTCTTGCTGGTATGGCAATGGTATTTGTTGGAGAAAAGGCAAAGCCAGTCTATAATTTTTTCGAAGCTTGTTTCGAGATTGTCATGAAAATGACTGCATGGATCATGAAGCTTGCCCCTTATGGTGTCTTTGCACTTATCGTTAAAACCATTGCCGATAACGGAACAGCTGTTTTTGCTCCACTCGCTAAATATATGTTTGTCGTTTTATTAGGATTTTTATTACATCTCTGCTTCGTATTATTTCCATTGATCAAGACATTTGGAAGGATGAGTCCGATAATCTTTATGCGTGGGGTTTTTCCAGCTTGGCTTGTTGCTTTTTCCACCGCAAGCAGCAATGCAACCTTACCTGTTAGTTTAAGATCAGTGGAAAATAATCTCGGTGTTAGCAATCAGGTTTCCAGCTTTGTACTTCCTTTAGGAGCATCCATTAATTTAGATGGTACTGCACTATACGAAGGGGTTGCTGCTCTTTTCATTGCACAAGCCTACGGCATTCACCTTAGCATTGGCTCTCAACTTATCGTGTTACTTACAGCCTCACTAGCCGCCATCGGTGCGGCTGGCATTCCTGGAGCAGCTTTGGTCACCATGGTTCTCGTCTTAAAGGCGGTTAACCTCCCTTTAGAAGGCATCGGTCTCGTTCTAGCCGTCGATCGCCTCATCGATATGTTCAGGACCTCGTTAAATGTGCTTGGAGATTGCACAGGAACCGTTGTAGTAGCTAGAAGAGAAGCAGAGATACAAGAAACAGAAACCAGTGCATAAATCACTTGCTTTCATTGGAGGTATACCGTTCCTTTTAGTAAAAAATCTTAAATCGTTCATGCTATGACTGGATGTGTCTTTTATAAAGATGCATCTAGTTTTTTAGTTTCTCGAACATGTTAGAGAGAATCCAATACCAGCACATGCTTGACGCATGAATGCATGTCAGCTTCCTTCCTCCATAAAATAATAAAAAATGCAATCAAAAAGGTTGCAATTTTTTCTCAAACTGCATATTATAGCCTTAGATACAAAAGTTTCTTTAATGCAAAAATATGTCTTTTAGCTAAAAAGGAGGCCTTTGCCATGAAAAATAAGCTTTCTCGCTCACCAAATACTGCCTCGTCCAATCAAGCATTAGACTCCGATCAACACCTATCTGAAGGACAATCATTGGAAAGTATTTTGGGAAAGGGAAAAGGCTTAAAGCAATTACTTCCATTTCTTGGTCCCGCTTTTATTGCGGCAGTCGCTTATATTGACCCTGGAAATTTTGCGACAAATATCCAAGGGGGATCACAGTATGGCTACATGCTGTTATGGGTTGTTGTCATCTCCAATCTCATGGCTATTCTCGTTCAGTCTCTATCTGCCAAGCTCGGAATTGCCACAGGAAAGAATCTTCCTGAAATCTCGCGTGATCATTTGCCGAATTGGACTTCTATCGGTCTATGGATTCAAGGCGAAATCATCGTGATGGCGACTGACCTTGCAGAGTTTATCGGTGCTGCACTCGGTCTCTATTTAGTGTTTGGCATACCCTTGTTACCTTCAGCACTGATCGTTGCCATCGCCTCCTTTTTAATTTTAGAGTTACAGCGAAAAGGGTTCCGTCCTCTAGAAGCCGTCATTGCTGGAATGGTCATTTTGGTAGTCTTAGCCTTTGGCATACAGGTTGTTTTTGCTCAGCCCGAGCTTGCACCTTTAGTAAGAGGGCTGGTTATTCCTAAATTTGACGGAGTCAATAGCATTTTGTTAGCAGCGGGTATCCTTGGTGCAACGGTTATGCCCCATGCCATTTACTTGCATTCTGGACTAACGAATAAGCGTATTGTTGGACGCAATGACGATGAAAAGTTAAAGATTTTTAAATTTGAAATGGTTGATATATTAATTGCCATGATTATTGCCGGCATCATCAATGCCAGCATGCTGATCGTTGCGGGTGCTCTCTTCCATAAACATGGTATGGTCATCAAGGATCTCGATATTGCCTTTGACCAATTTAAAGTATTTATTAGTCCCTTAGCAGCCATTATTTTTGGAGTAGGTCTTCTAACGTCAGGATTATCAAGCTCATCCGTTGGAACTTTATCAGGTGACATCATCATGCAAGGATTTATAAAAAAAAGAATCCCGCTCTATCTCAGACGATTTATTACGATGATTCCACCACTTATTCTTATCATTTTTGGTGTCAATCCAACCTATGCTCTTGTCATGAGTCAGGTGATTTTATCCTTTGGCATTGCATTCGCCCTCATTCCTCTCGTCATCTTTACGAGCAAGAAGGAAATTATGGGAAGGCTTGCTAATAAAAAAATAACCAATATGGCAGCATGGGCTATCGCCGCACTTGTCATTGCACTCAATTTATTTTTGCTTTATCAAACGATTTTTACTTAGACATGTTGGAAGATAAGTGCCTTTCTTTAACCATTAAAAAACCATTGAACCTAAAGCACATTCAATGGCTTCACGTAAAAATATGTTCATCATTGACTTTACATCCGCATGCCTAATGTGGATAACCATTTCAAATTCTGGTTGACGCCTAGCATATTTTATTGTATCGTTATAAGCAAAGTTTTTATAATGGAAGTCCACTAGGGGAGCCGTTACATGGCTGAGACAAGCGTGCGTTATTCTTGGACCCTTCGAACCTGATCTGGTTGATACCAGCGTAGGAAAGTGGAGTCGGCCTTCTCTATCCTAGCCGCTCCCTTTTGGAGCGGCTTTTTCGCTTTAAAAGCACCATCCTCTAGTGACTCCTATTTATCACAAAGGGGGATTTTTTTATGCTTTTTTCAGAGGAACTTCGTCAAGAAGCTGATCCAATTTTTCAGGCTATATTTGCACACCCTTTTGTCCAAGGTATTGCCGCTGGACAGCTCACAAATGAGCAATTGATTCACTACGTTAAACAAGACCACGAATATTTAAATGTGTTCATGCGTATCTACGGTCACGCTATTAGCAAAAGTGATTCTAGGCAAGACATCCAATTTTTTAATGAACAGATCGCCTTCATTCTTAATAGTGAAATTCATCCCCATCGCAATTTTTGCGAGGTGTCGGGGGTTCGCTATGAGGACTTGCAAGGTGAAGCCTTATCACCCAGTGCACACCATTATACACGCCATATGCTCAGCATCGCTCAAACGGGATCACTTGCAGAGATTATCGCTGCTCTCCTCCCCTGTCCCTGGACGTATCATGAAATTGGTCAAAAGCTTTTAGAGGAAAGACACCCCTCACAAGACCACCCTTTCTTTGACTGGATTTCATTCTATGGAACATCTCGTAAAACAACCGATCACCTTTGTCAGCGCCTTGATGCCCTTACTGCATCCATCAATGCCAAAGAACGCCAGCAGATTTTGGAGCATTTTATCATCAGCACACAGCTCGAATATCGTTTTTGGGAGATGGCCTACCAACTCGAAGATTGGTCGATTAAAAAAGAGCAGACCTCCTTATGAATTGGCGAATGAGAGAGGTTGTCCTCACCGTTATTCTTGCTATCATTTGCGGTATCATCTACTTGGGCTGGTCCACCTTATCCATCCCTATCACCGCTATTTTTGGTCCCGTAGGCTCAGATTGGATGTTTGGCATTTGGGTGATTGCTGGTCCATTAATCGCCTACATCATCCGCAAACCGGGCGCTGCATTGATTGCTGAATTAGCAGCCTCAGCCGTCGAAGTCTTAACAGGTAGCCAGTTTGGTCTATCCTCTTTTTTAGTTGGCATTTTTCAAGGGTTAGGCTCTGAACTAGCCTTTGCTCTTTATCGGTATAAACGCTTTACACTGACACCTTTAATGCTCTCAGGTGTTGGCGGCGCTATTGGCAGCCTGTTGTATAATGTAATAGCAAATGGCTTTGGTTATTATACTGCAAAACTGTTACTTATTATTCTTGGACTTCGCATCATCAGCGGCGCCATTTTAGGAGGTTATTTGGCAAAGGTATTGGCTGATGCACTCCGTAACACAGGCGTCTTACAGGGTTATGCGATTACGAAGGAGCGATATCATGAAAAAAAGACCACAAACAACAATGACCATTCCTCCCCACCTGGGCTGTAAAGACCTCAGCGTGTGGTTTCCAGAACATGCTGAGGCTACGTTAAAACACATAACACTTTCTATTGAAAAAGGCGAAAAAGTACTTTTTTTAGGACCAAGCGGGTGTGGCAAATCGACATTGCTGTCCACACTTTCTGGAATCATTCCAAGAACCATTGAAGCCGACATTGAAGGAGACGTCTATTCTCCGACACAAAGCGGTGTCATGTTTCAGGATCCCGATTCACAATTTTGCATGCTTAGAGTTGATGAAGAAATTGCTTTTAGTTTGGAAAACCGCTCTATTCCCCGGCAAGACATGGATGCCATCATCCATCAGGTGAAGCAAATCGCTGGTATAGAAGTCCCTGGTCATACAGAGATACAGACATTATCCGGAGGAATGAAACAGCGTCTTGCCCTCGCTTGTCTGCTTGCACTTGAGCCAGATGTCTTATTTTTTGATGAACCCACTGCACAGCTGGACCCTGCTGGTCAACAAGAGATATTCCAATGTCTTCATGACTACTCTGTGCAAAGTGATAAAACATTTGTATTTATTGAACATCATCTGGATGGCTTGATTGAATGGATGGATAAAGTGTTTTTATTCAATGAAACAGGTCACTTAATGGCAGCTGACACCCCTCAGGAAATCCTCACCACATATGAAGCAGTTGTTGAGAAAGCGGGTATATGGAAGCCACAACTGTTCCCAACGACCTGGGATGAGGTCATCACTCAAAAGGATCACCCCATCGGTCGGACTCTAGTCCAAGCAGTTCAGGAAGGCTCTCGCAGTGTCTTACCTGAATCGAGTCCCTCACCACTTTTTCAAGCAACGGATCTGGCACTTGGCTATAGAGAGTCTCTGATTCTGAAAAATATCAACTTTACCATTGAACCGGGGGAATGGGTGGCCATCATTGGCAAAAATGGCAGTGGAAAATCGACATTGCTCAAAGCCTTAGCGCATATTGAAAAAGAAAAGGCTGGTAGCTTAACTTTCTTATGTGAAAAATTAAGCCGTTGGTCTGAAAAAGAGCTCTATGAAAAATTAGGCTTCGTCTTTCAAAATCCAGAATGGCAATTTGTCACACAAACGGTTTATGACGAGATCGCTTTCTCTGGAAAGCTGCGGCATTGGGAAACTTCCCAGCTTAAAGAGGCGACTGCACAATTATTAAAAGCCTTCCGCTTAGAGCATGTCGCAGATCATCATCCTTTCACCTTAAGCCAAGGGCAAAAGCGCCGCCTAAGTGTAGCAACCATGCTTTTATTAGAGCAACAGGCACTATTATTGGATGAGCCTACCTTTGGGCAGGATGCACGGACAACTGACGAATTAATGAGAGAGTTACAAGAGCGCAAACAACAAGGAACAGCGATTATTATGGTAACTCATGACATGAATATAGTCAGTCGCTATGCAGAGCGTGTGCTCCTTCTGGCTGAGAATAATCTGTCATTTAATGGGCGTCCTCATGATCTTTTTACACAAACACAGCTATGCGCCCGGCACACTATTGTTCCTCCTCTCGGTTATCAAATCGCCCAAGCTCGGCAAGAAAACAGCTATAGTAAAGCGGAACCAAGGAAGGAATCACACGCATGACGCCGATGTCTTCACCCTTAGCTCACATTAATCCATCCCTTAAACTCGGCACACATCTTGCCATCATGGGGCTACTCATGATGACAAGCGATCCCCACACAACATGCTTGCTCTGGATATTGGCGGTCTGCACAGGCATAGGAATAGGTGGATGGCGCTTTCACTATCTTGTAAACAGACTGCTTCCTTATTTATTATTTTTCCTTCTGACATTTTGGATGCTCGCAGCCTTCGGAAAAGGAACAACAGTTCTCTGGCAATGGGGATGGTTTCATGTGACTCAAGAGGGGATTCAGCATGGCCTGACAATCGCCATGCGAATGTATGCCTTCATAACGTACAGTCTCTTGTTTACATCCACAACTGACATCAATAAATTCGTCATGAGCTTAATTCATCAATGTCATCTATCGCCTAAGTGGGCTTACGGTCTACTCGCTGGGCTGCGCTTTATTCCACTGTTTCAATCCGAATTACAGCAAATGAAAATTGCTCATAAAATTCGTGGGTTCCAGCGGAAAAATTGGCGCGAAGCCTTAGTTCGCTATACCCTCCCTTTATTGACACAAGGTATCCGCCGCGCTGAGCGCGTAGCTGTTGCCATGGAAGCACGTGGGTTTACAGGTTCGAGAACGAGAACATATTATGACACCCCACAAGTGAAAACAAAGGACTATGGTTATAGCGCGATATTATTGATATTAACCCTTGCCATTTTGCTTAGCTCCTGGCACCTTCATTGGTTAACATGGGCTTGGGAGTAAGCATTCGCCTAACTCTCTCTATCATAATCTTCCTTATAAATAGCATAGATGAGGGCCGTGCTAGTCAAAAAATGCACCGTTTTTTCATAGAGCATTTGATTCTTACGTGCCACAAAGATCGAAGCAGGATTATTTGGATGAATTAAAGAAATAAGCTTATCAAGATGAAGCCTATTAAATCCATAATGCTTGAAAGCAACGGCAGCTTCAGTGGCCAGCCCCTTTCCCCAATACTCAGGAGACAGCCAATAGCCGATTTCCAGTTCCCTTTCTCCTCCAAGATCTTGGGGAATAATGCCTGCATGACCAATCAGCTTATTTTCGGGCTTATAAACCATCGCAAACAATCCCAGCCCACCTTGGTAACTCGGCAAAATGCGCTCTTCTAAATGCGCCGTTGCTTCAGGCGGCGTTTTAGGTATGCCTGCTCCAATATATTTGACAACTTCATGATTTCCCCATAATGAAGCATAAAAAGACATATCACCCTCATCTAACGTGTATTCTCTAAACATGAGTCGCTCCGTTTCTATCATCACGCTCTCCTCGATTCTTTAGACTTAGACTTCCATGCCGCCTTATCTTGACGAGCATCTGTGCCATTTTCATGCTGCTTCTACCTATTCGGTTCACCCATACAAAGACAGGACTAACTTAATCAAAGAACACTTATATCGTTCTTTTCTTCCAGCAAATGAGCAGATATTCCTTCACCTTATATAAGACCTCAAAATCCAGTGAATCGTTTTTATAATGATCACACATGCCTTCTTAAATGCTCTATCACACATATACGAGAAAGATACTGTCACATTGCCGATTTTTTCATATATTAATGATACGTACGACATAAAAAGGGGGAAAATCCACCCCTATTTGGCTATTCCAGCTACAGCAGTTCAAGTAATACGCGAGAAAAAATGGCACGACACCCTACCTTCACCAAAGGATGATCCTATGTCTAACAGCAAACTTATATTTGAAGAGGTGCAACATCCAAGACAAGGTGTTTGGGTCCTTATGCTTTGCATCGTGTGTATTGTGTGGTACAGCTTTATCCAACAAGTAATCATAGGGATTCCCTTCGGATCTCAGCCTGCCCCTAGCAGTTTTCTAAGCTTTTTATTTGTTCTATTTGGACTTGTCCTGCCCATAGGCGTTTGGCATTGTAAACTTGTCACTCAGGTAAGAAGTGACGGCATTCATATTAGACTAACGCCCTTTCATCGTCGTATGCGTGTCTTTCCCTACGAAATAATTCAAAGCTATGCGCTCATAGATTATAGCCCGATCGCACACTTTGGAGGTTGGGGCATTCGCATCAATCATTTTGGTGAAACCTCTTATAGCATGAGAGGAAATCGTGGGTTATTTCTCAATACGACTAAAGGACATTATGTCATTGGTACGCAACACTCCGAGGCTTTAGAACAATCAGTAAAAAAAGCTCTCGAAAACACATTATGAACTTCTGACCTGTACTTTCTTGATCTTTAAAACAGAATGGTTCTTATCAAAACCATTTTGGGAATGAAGGACAAAGTCACCATATTTTCGAGGAATTTCAACAGAGTAAATCACCTTTCTACCTTTTACAAACGCCACAAGATTAATATCGTCCCGAAATTGTATACCTTGCTTATGTACCAGCCACTTAAAACCTATCTGCTTGTTAACGCTCTCTACGGATGTATGAGGGGAGAAAATATAAACCTTTTCCCAACTGAAACCACTCATTGCTTCCTTAAAATTAATCTCTTCCCCATGATGCTTTTGGATGTTAATAATGATTTGATTTTGTAAGGAATCCTCGTCTAATTTATTAAATGATGATGCACAGGCACTCAAGCTAATCAACATCAAGATGAAGCTAAAAAACACTAGCGCCTTTTTCATGCTCATTCTCCTATCTTGTCTCATTTTACGACGACACTGATGACCAACATACGATATAGTAAAACCCGGAAAGTCTAAAAACACTCACCGGGACATTTCTGTTTCTTTGATTGTGACAATTTCTTCAGCTACAGCTTTTGCCTGCTTTATGCAATCAGGAATGCCAACACCATCATAAGAGGCACCAGCCAGGTGAACATTCGGATAATCCAATTTTAAGCGCTGGCGAGCAGTCGCTAACCATTGCCGATGACCGACAGCATATTGTGGCATAGCTTGCGGCCATCTTGTGACTACGGAAAAGTGTGGCTGCTCTTTGATGGTCATCACACTTTTTACATCTTGAAGCACAATGTGCACAAGCTCCTCATCAGATTGATCGACCATGTGATCATCTCCTGCTTTGCCAACATAGCAACGAATAATCGCTTTATCCTTTGGAGCGACATGCGCCCATTTCATATGGGTCCATGTCGATGCTGTAATCGTCTTCGGTTCTTGACGTGACACTACAAAACCAGTTCCTTCGTGTTCAACTTGCACGTCCTCTTGATTAAAGGTCATAGCAATAGTTGCTACGGATGTATCTGGAGCGGCGTGCTCACGATGCAAATAATCAACATAAGGCAATAAAGCTTCTGTGATGCGATGGGGCACACAAAAAATCACGTGATCAGCAAGGGCTGTCCCACCATTCGAAAGAGATAGAGAGTAGCTTTGATCCCCTATTTCAATTGCTTCTACACGTGTCCCTGTATAAACGGACACACCGTCTCTCTTTAATACCTGCTCCAAGGCATCCACTAATTGTCTCAGACCACCTCTTAATGTAGCAAATTGACTCGTTTTTTTCTTTGGAGCCGTCTGACTCAACCCTTTGATTAATCCGCCATATTGCTTTTCGATGGCGATAAATTGTGGCAGGGCAATTTGCAAACTGAGCTTATAAATATCTCCTGCGTAGATTCCTGACAACAACGGACTAATGATATGATCCACGACTTCTTCCCCAAACCTTGCTTTAAAAAATTCACCAACCGACATATCTTCAAACTCGGGGAACGGGGGAATGAAAGGCTCATTTAATGCCCGTATCTTGCCGTCCATAGACAAGAGCTCCGAATCAAGCAATGGGCGAATGTTTGTGGGCACCCCCATCACAGAGCCTTTGGGAATAGGATGAAGCTGATCCCCCTTAAGAATATAAGATTGCCCTGTCTGATTAGAAACGACATCCTCTTCTAAGCCTAAGTATTTTATGAGTTCCAAAGCTTCAGGCTTTCTTTTAACAAATGAATCAGGACCACGCTCAATCACAAAACCCTCGCGGTGTTCCGTTTTGATCTTACCGCCTAAAGTCGTTGCTTCCTCAAATAAAGCGACCTCGATGTCCTTTCCCTTTTCACGCGCTAAACGCTTAACATAAAAGGCACTGGATAAGCCAGATATGCCACCGCCTATAATTGCCACTTTCATGATTATTTAATCACTACACTTTCTTGAACAGCTTCTAAAACAACCGTCGCCAACAGATTGATAAAGACAGGCTCAACATTGGGCATTGGTGGACGATAATAATCGGCACCAAGCTCATCCGTAACCACCTTACATTCATAATCATTATCATATAACACTTCTAAATGATCCGCTACAAACCCGACTGGGCAATAAATAAAGGAATGATAGCCTTCTTTTTCATAAAGCATGCGCGTCAAATCTTGTACATCTGGTCCTAACCATGGGTCAGGCGTATTGCCCTCGCTTTGCCAGCCTACCGCATAATGCTGTATGTTGGCTGCCTGAGCAATGCTTTCAGCTGTTTCTCTAAGCTGCTCTGGATAGGGATCACCATATTGAAGAATTTTTTCGGGCAAGCTATGTGCAGAAAACACGACAACGGTTCTATCATGACGTGAAGCGGGAATATCAGCAAATGTCGCTCTGACTTTGTCAGCCCACATGTCAATAAAATCCGGTTGTTTGTACCAGCTTTCAATCGGAACAATCGTCAGCCCACCCAGCTCTTGAGCCTTTTGTTGCGCTCTCTCCATGTAGGATTTTACACTAAATGTCGAATAATGCGGAGCAAGCACAATTGCCACAGCCTTCTGAATACCATCCTTATGCATAGCCTCTATGCCATCTTCAATGAATGGTGCCATGTGTTTCAAACCTAAATATGCCTTAAATTCAATATCGTCTTGCAGATCATTAAGACGTGCTTCTAGACTGTCTTTTTGTTCGTTAGTGATGCGTGCTAAAGGGGAAACGCCACCAATCGCTTCATAACGGTGTTTCAAATCATCAAGTTGTTCATCGGTTGGCCGCCGACCATGGCGGATATCCGTGTAATAAGGTTCAATATCCTCTGGTTTATTTGGCGTGCCGTACGCCATTACAAGTAACCCCATCTTCTGTGCCATTACCAGCACCTCCACTATCTTTTAGTATAATCATGAACAAATGTCGTTAATCGCTGTAAGGTCTCCACACTTGCTTCCGGAAGCACACCATGCCCTAGATTAAAGATATAGCCTGGTTGCTTACAACCCTGATCGAGAATAGCTGTCGCTTCCTCCTCAAGAAGTTCCCATGGCGCAAACAGCATGGAAGGATCTAAATTCCCCTGAATACTTTTCTCAATACCTAGCGCTCTCACTTCATCAAGAGAAATTCTCCAATCAACGGATAGCACATCAACAGGAAGTTTATTCCAAATGCTTAACAGATGAGCTGCACCACTGCCAAAATAAATAATAGGGACATCCGTTTGTTTCAGCGCTGTGAATATTTTATTCATTGTTGGTGCAATATATTTTTCATAATCCTTCGCACCGACTGACCCTACCCAAGAATCAAAGACTTGAACTGCTTGAGCACCAGAACGAATCTGATAAAGTAAGTATTCCACCGTCATATCTGCGAGCTTATCCATCAAAGCCTGCCATTCCTTTGGTCTGCCATACATAAAGCCCTTGGTTTTATGATAGTCCTTTGATGCGCCACCTTCGATTAAATAGCTCGATAAGGTAAAAGGCGCACCGGCAAAACCAATCAATGGTACAGAAAGCTGTTCTCTCAACAAGTGAATCGTCTCACCGATAAAAGGAAGAGAGCTCTCCGGTTGAATGCTGCTCAAGCGCTCAACATCAGCAAGCGAGCGAATAGGGTTGCGGATCACAGGTCCCTTTCCCGACACCATGTCAACCTCAACGCCAATCTGCTGAATCGGTGTCATAATATCAGCGAATAAAATGGCAGCATCCACCCCTAATTGCTCGACAGGTAACCGCGTCACCTCCGCACATACTTCCGGATTTTCATTGATTTCAAAAAACGAATACTTTTTGCGAATCTCACGATATTCCGGTTGATATCGCCCAACTTGTCTCATGTACCAAGCCGGTGTGTAAGCAGTTGCTTCCTTTCGGCAAGCTCTTAAAAATGTATCATTAAATACGTTCTGTCCCAAGTTGCAGACACCCTTTCTAGTGTTCATCCCTACCCATTATTTCATAATTTTAAAGCAATACTACCTTTAGTTCTTTCAAATCTGTTACAGTTAGTCTTTAATCACACATCCTTGCTATGTATATAAAACAGGGGAGTTTTTCATAAAACACCTACTCTATATTATAACATGTATTAAGTAATAATAAGGATTATATGACGCTGATATCCATATCAAAGAAGAGAATAGCTCCCCATCATTACATCGGCTATCTTAATTTCAAGATAACACCCTACCATCGACAAGGAACATGGAAATCTTACTTTTCCTCATATCACACGACAACTCACTCACCAACGACCGAGAACCCGAATAGTCTATTGACATACTACAAAGAGACGGGGGCTTGGAACATTTGGAAGGGTTTGTTAAACCAAATTGAAGCGCCGTTTCATATACTTAAGTCTCTGTTCTCTTCATAAAATTTAAAACGCCCAACTTGTAATGAACAGGATACGTGTGATGACGTTTTTTCCTTTTCAATCATTCTATGCCATACTTCTCAACATTTTTCACCCAGTTTATGATGTGTCGATGTGACTTCACATCATATTTTTTAGCTAAGAGCTTATAGCCAAGTTCCCTTTTTGGTAATTTCACTACTTTCATCTTAAACATTTCATTAGTACTTAGTCATAAATAAACACCCCAAAAGTTAGATTATAACTCCAACTTTTGGGGTGCAGAACAGAAAATTATGAACTCTTTTACTGAATATATAAATAAAAAATAGTATAAAAAATGCTACCAACTAAGATAAGACACAATGATATTTCATTGTTTACGGGCATTAATCCTCATCTGGAAGTTAATCCGGATGAGGAACACCTTGGTATATGGAACTCATTATGAATTGTTTCAACCCTCATCCAAAGGTTAATTCGGATGCTACCGCTCGCATTTTCATCCCATACGGGAGCTGAATTTAAATACCCAAAAACGCGAAACGGCTCATTTCCATATGAATGATTTCATCCCAGCATGGGGTGACTATTTTCCGTAAATTCTGTTTGTGATGAATCAAAACACGTTGACGTGGACAATAACTATAATATTGAATGGCAAAAATCATGACATATCATCCATAATTCATATTTTCTTAATCTACAAGTTTGTCCAATGTCACACCTTCCAGAATTTTATCATCAATAGTTACCTCATAATCATGAAATTTGCGAGGTACTTCTACTGATTTTTTCTTATTAACCTCAATAAGATCAAATAATTTATGCGTTGGAGCATTGCCATACTGATTTTCATGTGTGAAAACATATAATCCACGACAAGCCATTCGCCCATGTGAAGCTGAACGGTCAAAATCCCACATCCGTTCTAATGATTCCCAAAATAGGGATAAATCTTTTTCATCTACTCCAGTCTGCTTGGCAAAAGCAGGTGAGAAAAAACCATAAGCAACATATAAACCATAAGGAAGATAAGCCTTCCGACCCATTTGACCTGAAGATGCTTCTGTGTCTTCTGCATTCCCTGTTGAGACGTCATCTCCGTTTGTTAAGGCTACCCGCGTGATCGTAATATCAAGAGGCACAACCTGATCGACAGAACGTGCAAAGGTCAATTGTACAGGTCCCCTGACCTGCCCGGCGTTAAATTTTTTAGTGGACATCACAGCACCAAAAAGACGCGTATCGTAAAAGTGCTCACACATCCATGCCTTGGCATCATTAATTTGCTTAATATCCTTCGTGTCTTCATCAAATCCCAATTTATCGAAAGCCATTTTTTGTTCTTGAGTTAAAATCCCTCGATGTTTAACGTATATTTGCCTTTTCTCATCCAGACCTTGAGTAAGTGCAATATAGTCACGGACCTTTCTTTTAAGTGCAACATCCGTCACAATTCCTTGCATCGTTTCAGGATCTACACGTGGTAAATTCCCCGCATCAGGATCTCCATTCGGATTTCCATCTGTGACATCAAATATCAACACAAAATCGTGACGTTTGGATGGGTCAACTACATTTTCTTCATAAGTATTCATCAATTATTCCTCCTCCGAAGATTTTTTAAACAAATCATTTTTTTGATGCAAATAACCTAGCGAAAACATTGATTGCTCTTTCAAATTAAGGACTGTTGGGTATTTTTCTATTCTTTGGGCAATCTCCCCTAACCTTTTGGAATGATTCACAGCCCACCCTTGCTTGTTGTCTTTTCGTAGTTTTGATAGATGGTTTTGAGCATTTCTCATAAGCATCCCAAATATAGAAGCGGGAGACGTAGAAGCAGCTCCGAAAAACCTATCAGTCAATGTCGTATTGATTCTGGGAATTGCATCCATTTGTATTTTTTCTAATACAGCCAAGAGGCGCCCACATTGGTAACTCACCTTTTCTTCATCTTTATCCAAAGTCATTAGCCAATCCTCCTTTTGATCTGGTCTATTTTGAGTCAAACACAAACGCATAATTCCAGCACGTTCTGGAGTAACCTTAACCTTTTTTGCGGTACGACAACGATTAACAGCTTGATACAAAATAGACTGCGGCAACGGTTTTCTAAACAGTGCATGTTTCAATAACAATAGTGGAACGTTTTCCTTCATTTCTTTTTTTGCATCTCGAAATAAAGAAGCGGACAAAGCATAGATACCATAATACTTTTCTTCGAAACCGATTCGTTGTCTTTGTAAAAATCGATAGACGTTACTCTGCATCTTATCAAGTGTCGTTTCCTCCCAATCTCTTACAACAACTCTTGCTTTGTTTGGACTTAGAGCCAAACCGTAAAAATCCGAGGTTTGAAAGGAATCCATTTTGCCACCTGCGAACAATTTTTGCCGAAGCTTTTGAACATCTTCTGGCTTAGGCTGAACAATTGGCATAAAAACCGGAACACCTTTTTCTTTCGTCCAAAAAAGATATACTAGCTTTCCAAAAGTCATCCTATTTACTTCATAATCTTTAGATGACAGTAAGTCTGTTAAAGCACGTCCATATTTTTCTTCGCAAGATGAACAGGTAGGTGCAATTAAAGACTTTTTCAGTCCATACGAAAAATAAGCAGAATCATTCGCTGATATTAGTTTTCCCCTGTCAAACCCCCCGACAGGCAAAACAATATCCATTTTATGTATTGGTAAAGGAATACATGGTTCACCACAAATGACACATTGATAATCCTTTTCCCCGTCACCTTCATCTGAAATCATTTTTTCCCAAAACTTTTGAACAGAAGGAAGATCAATTGGCTTTTCATCTGTTTCCTCGATTTGAAAAGAAACCCATTCTTCATCTTTCATAAACAAAAGTTAGATTTCCAATCCCTGTAAACAGTCAATTTTTTTGGTGAGGAAACTAGTCAAAAAGAGCAAAATTCCCAACACGCTGCATTTATAAATAACATCTTCACCCTTTTGTTTCTACCAAAATGTTTGTCCTACTAAAAATGGGGATAATATGATAAAGTAAATGCAAAATAGAATGAAGAAAGGATAGATGATGTCAATGGATGATAAAATGAAGGCACTGGTTGATGGGTTAAATGAGGATCTTGCCAATGAGTATGGCGCCATTATCCAATACACCACTTATTCTGCTACAGTCTCGGGGATACACTACCAAACGCTCAAGCCATTTTTTGAAGATGAAATCTCTGATGAACAAGGTCACGCCTCCTATATTTCTGAAAAAATAGTCACTCTCGGCGGCGAGCCGACAACACATCCCGCTAACATCCTCTTTACAACAGATGCCAAGAAAATGTTACAGGAGGTTTTCAAGTCCGAAAGTGACACCATCGAACGCTACAAGATAAGAAGGAAGCAGGCTGATGAACTCGGACTGATTGACCTTGTCGTTCAACTTGAAAACATGATTGCAGATGAAACAAAACATAAAGAAATCACGGAAAGAATGCTAAAAGATCCTCGCCTATCCTAGGCTACACATCAAACGAAGCCCGCTCGCTATGGAGTTCTTGAATCTCTCATTGGCGAACGGGCTTTTACTATTTTTGACTTATTCATATATATCCTTGTTTTTCTGCAAACGTCTGCTCACATAGCCATAGGTAAATAAGAGTGAAAACAGGATGCCTATCACTAAGATGAGGAGGGCATACGGGATAGAAATACCAACCAGGCAACTAATAATTCCTAACAATAGTGATTCAAGCATCAGAAGCCTCATAAAAATAGCCAGAAAATTTTTTCTTCTCATGCGTTCAGGTATGGGATACAAAGCAATGGGCTCTTCCTCCACTTGCCCCGCATTCCACAGTGGTAAAAGCTGAACAGCAGTCAAATAGATAATAATCACGGCTATAATCACTGAAGACCATTCTCCAGAAACCATCCAGATCGCAATAGAACCAACAATAATTAAACGCAGATAAATACCAAAATAGTCTCCAAAACGAAAAAATGTTTTACTAAAAAATCTTTTATAAACAGAGCTTGTACCGTAGGAAAACAGTTCAGTCAACCCATTTAAATAACGCCTTGGCTTTATCCGATTTTTCACGTGCGGAACATCCGTGATTAAATTGGCAAAACGATCAAAACGTGCTGCTTGCTGTTCTTCGACTTCTAATAACACCTCCCACTTAAGTAGATGAGATCGACCAAGCGGCTGAAACAAAAAGAATGTAAGACCTATGGCAATGAGCGCAAGCAGAACGAGCACATACCATGGAGCTTCAAAAAGCAATAACCCAATAAATATTAAAGAAACCACTGCCCTTACACCTTTATAACTCATGGATTCTAATACATAATTTTCTTGCCACGAGCATATGACATTCCATCCCTTGATCAGCAACAGGATAAGAAGCATCACACCATAAACAGCAAAATGAGCATCCACAGTATGCGAATAAAGCGGAAGGGCAATCGCCCATACAAAGATTAAAGGAATGCTCTGCAGAACAAAACTGTAGACCGATGCTTTTTTAAAATAACCATTTAGCTTGTCCTCTAATGGCAATAGAAACACAAGATCCGCAGAACGCAATAAGGTTCGGATCGGACTTCTGATGATAAGAAAGCTGAAAAGAACAAGCAAAATCCACTCCGTCGGAAAATTCTCAGGTAATCCCTTCACCCATTGTTGGTAAAAATAACCCCCACCAATGACTAATATGTATAAGGTGAACATAAAACCGCTGTTTGACAATAGCTTAAGATAACGCGACGTCATCTGCCAATGCTCACTTAATCGCCTTGACCACAATGTCTCTATTTTTTCCATGGTTCTTCACCCTTCGCAACCGAAACGTAAATATCATGTAAGGACACTTTAGGATCACCCACACGTTCCCTTAGCTCATCCATTGTTCCCTGCATGGCAATGCGTCCCTCGTGCAAAAGGATGAACCGATCACAATATTGCTCCGCGGTTGAAAGGATGTGGGTGGACATGAGAATACCTGCACCCTTCGTTTTCATATCTACCATGAGATCTAAAAACGCCTGAATCCCAATGGGATCCAAACCAACGAAAGGCTCGTCGACAACATACAGATCTGGTTCAACTAAAAAGGCACACATGATCATCACTTTTTGCTTCATGCCTTTAGAAAAATGTCCAGGAAACCACTCTAGGCGATTTTCCATCAAAAAAAGGGACAGGAGCTGCGGCATGCGTTCCTCGTAAGTAGCTTTATCCAAACCATAGGCCATCGCTGCAGCCTCCAGATGCTCTTTCAATGTCAACTGCTCGTATAAATTAGGCGTTTCCGGAATATACGCTAGGCGTGAACGATAATCAGTCACGCCTTCTTTAATAGTGTGTCCGCCCACCTGCACCGTTCCGCTAAATGGTTCCATTAATCCTAAAATATGCTTGATGGTTGTGCTTTTCCCTGCGCCATTTAAACCTACTAATCCGACAAGCTCCCCTCCACCAACTTGAAAGGATAAATCGTGAAGAATCGGTTTGTTGTGTGAATAGCCACCTTTTAATTGTTCTACCTTTAAAATGTCCACCATTACCCATCCCCTCCGTCCTTACTCTTCTTCCTATTTTCTCAAATTATAGTGAGATGAGCAATGTTTCCCTACGATTTTTGCCGCAAAGAACATTTAATGATAAAATTGTGAAATGAACTTACTGACGATTAGCAAGCCTTAAAGCTAGTTAAAACTTCGGAAAAAGCTTGTCCATCTTCCATGGTTTTAAAAGGCTTCATCACATCTTTTCACGAAAACCATGTAAATTGAAGGAGATTAATGAAAATGGCATATGATGAAAATTGCATATTTTGTAAAATTATAAAGGGAGAGATACCTTCTGCTAAGGTCTTTGAGAACGACCACGTGTATGCTTTTCTCGATATTGGTCAAGTAACAAAAGGTCATACGCTTGTCATTCCCAAAGATCACCAACCAAATATTTTTGAACTACAAGAAGAGACAGCAGCCCAGCTTTTCTCTGTTGTCCCTACCATTGCACGTGCCATTCGTGATACCTTTCATCCAGCTGGTCTACACCTGTTAAATAATAATGGAGAAGCAGCCATGCAAACCGTCTTTCATTATCATATACACCTTATTCCTCGCTACGGTGAAAACGATGGTTATAGCCCCAATTGGCATTCTCGTGAAGGTGATTATACAATGGAAGAGCTCTCTGAGATTGCAGACAGCATTGCAAGAAAGTTATAAGACAGATAGAGGGAAATGTAAAAAATGTTACATGTCCTATAGTTTCACCAATAGCCAAGCCACTATTAAACAGACGACACCACCGACACCGGCGAGTAGCTGCACGCCTTGCTGCCGTCTTAATTCAGCACTTTTGAATGAATAAACCTTATGTTGATTGTAGCCCACAGCTGTATAGCCAAGCATAGCCAAGCCAATAATGATGAAGAGCGCAATAAGTATAAACATGGGCATGCCCCCTATATCGATAAGCTATGCTTTGTCACAATGACATAGAACAAAAAAGGAAAAGAGGTATAAAACATGGGAAAAATGAAATCGTACATCGTCGGCTTTGCAATCGGAGGTATCGTGGCCGGTGCTGCAGTGCTGATCAATGCGCCGAAATCTGGAAAAGACATGCGACGTGATCTCAAAGAGACACTCGACAACGCAAATGCATCATTAGGCGGCGTCAAATCCGCAACCCTTTCCTTAAAAAATGATGTGAACGATGCCATCTCAAAAAATCTGCCTACAATCAAAAATACAATCATAGAAATCAAGTCACTTGTCAATTCATGGCAAGAAGATATTCAACCGACTATCAATAACATCACAAAAGATATTAAAAAATAAGTGTTTAAATAGCCGAAGCATTGAGATGTTTTTGCCTATTCTGAAACACGATACAGATCAAACAAAAGCTGATCCTTTGCCAGATTCATTTTCTTTGCCACGAGTACATAGTTTCCCTTTATGTTATACCGATAAAGCTGAATAGCAATTTGCTTCTTACTTGGATCGATGACAACCCAACTCGGTATGTTATCCCCCGTTTTAATAAACCTGAGAATCTCTGACTCTGGCAATTTAACCCTGGCAATTTTCGCTGACTTTGCTGTAAGAAAAATATTCCCATTCTTAACATGAGACGAAAAAATCAACTCAAAGGGAACATTCAATCCAACTACTTTAAGACTTCCTATTATGTTCAATGTATCCGTCATTTCCACATGAAATGTCAGACGACTTATCGAATGCTTGCCAATCTCATCATTGATCATTTGTGTAAGTTGTTTTTTATGACCATGTATTGTAAATATGGGCTGCGTAATGGGCAGCTGTTGTTCTTGGGAAGGTAGCTTTGAGCTAGGTATTACTACCAACCATATGACTAAAGCGATAATGAGTACAATAATAAGTACATTAATTCCAGCTAGCCATATAAAGCTTCGCTTCCACCTGTTCATAAAATCATCACCTTTTCTTGTTCGAAAACTTTTTTTGTTCCTTTCAAAAGCGCTTTATAAAAATAATTGTACCTTATTATAACTTACCATCCATCAAGAATAACAAGATGACAGTCATGTACCGAAGTTTAAACTACCATTTTTAGTGAACTTTTGATAATCTATGACTAAGCTCTTTTGTTCAGGAGGTTTACTTTAATGGTTCTCATTCTTTATCTACTTTTTTCCTTAGTTGTTTTGTACACCTATAATTATCTAGTCAGCCGACTCTGCATCAAAAATAAATTTCCTGAGCAGAAGCAAAAAGTCATATATAATTATGTCAATGTTTCAGCCATTCTGCTCTTGCTTTGCATGTACTACAATATCAAGGACTCTCTATAATTAATTAGCAATCATACAGTTTAAATCATGTGATTTTTTACATTTTCACTAGATAATTTTAGTTTTAGGTAGTATTATGTGCTATATTATTGTTAATTCAAACTTTGAAATTTTACCTAATAGGAGTGGCATATTTATGAAAAAGTGGATGACAATCTTTGTTATCATTTTCGGTCTGCTGACACTTTCTGCTTGTGGGAGTAGCAATGTAGTAAAAACAAAAGCTGGAAACATCAGCCAAAATGATTTTTACAACAAGCTCCAAAATGCACAAGGAGCTTCTGTTCTTCAGCAAATGGTCTATGAAAAAGTATTAAGTGATAAATATTCTGTCTCCAAGCAAGACGTCAATGATCAAATTGATCAACAAATTCAACAGGTTGAGCAACAAAACGGCATCACCAGTGATGATCAGCTGAAAGCTGTACTAGCCCAACAAGGTGAAACTTTAAAGCAATTCCGCGACAGCATGAAAGATAATGCTAGGCTACAAGCTCTGCTTTTCAAAGCATCAACGGCGGGCATTAAGGTCACAGATAAGGACCTACAGAACTATTTCGACAAAAATAAAAATCAATTTATTCAAGTTAAAGCAAGCCACATTCTGTTAAAGGATGAAGCAACAGCAAATAAAGTTGAAGCTCAGATCAAACATGGTGTTGATTTTGCAAAGCTAGCTGAAAAATATTCAACAGATACTGGAAGCAAATCAAAGGGTGGCGATCTAGGTTGGTTTGGTAAAGGTGTCATGTTAAAAAGTTTTGAGGACACAGCTTTTGCAATGAATGTCGGAGATATCAGCAAACCTGTTAAATCAACCGCAGGTTGGCACATCATTAAATTAACTGGTAAAAAAGATAAGCTTTCCGACTTCAAACCTGCTGTAAAGCAAGCATATCTTCAACCTAAAGCTAAAGATTCACAAACAGTTTTAAATGCTTTGCTTAAGAAAAACAACATTCAAGTGAACCTCAAAGGTGCTCAGTATAAAGGTTTATTTGATGTCCAAGATACAAGCGGTGCAACAGCCCCTAGTAGTAGCAGTAGTAGTTCTAGTAGCTCTTCAGGCTCAAACAAATAAAGAAAATAAATTAAGAACGAATAAAAACCAAGTCTGTCTCAACATTATTAGAGACGACTTGGTTTTAATTTTAAGCAACATGTCATTCATTAACAGTTAAATCATCTCGATAGCTCTCAAAAAGTATGAGGAATACTTTATAGCTTTCCCTTCTAAGCTTTTTAAGAGTGCGCCTCTTCATTTGATCGCTGTCGCTCTCGACGCTTTTTTTCTTCTTCCATGCGATGAATGTAAACCTTCCCTTGCTCTTCTAACCAACGAGCATCTTCATCCTCTTCCTGCCGTGCATTTCTAAAATATTGCCAAGCACTTACAATAATACCGAGAAAAACAATCATCGTCCATAACGGCATTTTATTTAATAGGCCAATAATACCGCTAAGCCCATTAAACTGCTGAAGAATGTAAAAGACAACCAATAGACCGACAGTCATCCATGTCCACCTTGCTTTTTTTTTCATACTAACGCCTCCCGCCTGTACAAGCTCTTTTTTATCACCATATGCCATGCGGGAGAGAATTAGTACATGTTCACTGTTCTAAATGAATAGCAGATTTACACGTCGGAAGAGACAGAGCTCGCTGTGTTTGCAAACGACGGCTTATAAAAGGCCCGTTGATTCATGGCAAATAACTTTTCTGTGAACTCACCAGGCTTCGTATTTGTAAGGGCACGATTCATCATATTCATTTCTGCATCAAAATTATCTATCATATGCAGAACCTCCGCTTCACGCAACAAGGGCTCCTTTGGACTTCCCCACTCCCCTTTTGAATGATGGCTTAAAATGAGATGGTTTAGTACCACAACTTCTTCTCCCTCAATATCTAATTCTCTGGCCGCCTCAGCAAGCTCATTAGACATAATGGAAATATGTCCGAGTAATTTACCCTCTAAAGTATAGCTAGTCGCAGTTGATCCAGAAAGCTCAATCACCTTGCCCATATCATGTAAAATGATGCCAGAATAAAGCAAATCCAAATCAAGCTCTGGGTATAACTGGGCAAGCGCCTGAGCAAGCTTTAACATCGACACAACATGATGCGCCAATCCTGAAAGGTATTCATGATGATTTCGAACGGCAGCGGGATAGTCAAAAAACGCTTCCTGATGCTTTTTGACTAAGGCTCTTGTAAGTCTTTGCAGCTTTGGATTTTGAATTTCAAAGATACATTGATTAATAAAATCCATCATGTCTTGAGCTGCCAGTGGAGCAGTTGGAATAAGGTCTGATTTTTTAACAGAATCAGCCTCCGTTATCGGTCGAATTGCACTGATTTTCAACTGTTTTTTACTGCGAAAGGTTGTGACCTCACCCTCTACCTTAACAATGGTTCCAGCAAGAAAAATCTGTTCATCCTCTGACGTTGCATCCCATAATTTTGACTCGATTTCTCCAGTCATATCCTGCAATATAATGGTTAAATAAGGTCTACTGTTATTAGCTACGGAGCGTGTCACCGATTTGATCATTAAATAATGATTCACCAAGTCTCCTTCAGCACATTGAGCGATACCTTTCATCTCTCTTTCCTCCCCCATTTTCGTTAAGTTTCCACTACCCACCTTATCAAAAAAATGATTTAAAAAACAAGTAGCTAGACAAATACCCTGCATACCTAGATTGGAATAGTGACCGTGAAATCGACACCTTCTGATGTATTGTTCACTGAAATCTGACCATCATGACGATCAACGATCCTCTTGACAATAGCCAGGCCTAAACCAAATTGCCCCTTAATTCCTTTTGTAAAAGGTTTAAACAAATCTGCTAAGTCTTCCTCAGGAATGGGCTCCCCATCATTTTGTATATGAATTTCTTGAACATCCTTTCGTGTCAACGCCCATAATTTAATTTCATCCTTAGCATACCGCAAAGCGTTTTCCACTAGATTTTCCATCACGATCAGCCACTGCTCTTCATCAACCGAAATGTGCGTGTTCGCACCTTCTACGGTCATTTTAATCGAGGGAAGGGTGGCCGAAAATCGTGAAATGATGGTTTCAGCAAGATCACCAAAGGAAATCGATCGAATCTCTGGTGATTCATCACGCAAGGAATCGACCTTTGTATAATAAAGCAGCTTCTGTACGCGCTTTTCCATAAGTGCCGCTTCATCTATGATGACATCCATTGTACCAGCCAGCTGTTCCTTTGGATACATGCCATCTTTTACAGATTGTGCGTAACTCTGAATGACCATAATAGGCGTCTTCATTTCATGCGATGCCCGCTGTAAAAAATGCTTTTGCGAGGTATCATAGCGAACAAGATTCTGTCTCATATGCTCAAATTGATCAGAGAGCTTTTGAAATTCATCGCCACTTTTCCATTCAAAGGGCTTTTTCCAGTTTAACTTGGCTATTTCCTCAATTTGATTGCCTAGCGCAACTAAAGGACTCTTTAAATAACGGGTGAGCCACACGGTAAGAATGAGCGCAATCAGAACGGCCAATAAAAAGACATAGAACAATTTCGTCCAAAGCTTCTTGGCCATCTCTTTCGTATACGTATCACGCATAAATGAAATGACGTAACCATTTTGCACCTTATGAACAATGTAAAAGAGCGTTGTTTTTTCATAATTCAGCTGATAATCACCAATCTCCGATTTCTGTTGTTCAGCTTGTTTGATCAATCTATTCAACATGGAGACAGGAATCGGATTACCAATTAATGTCGGTAAAGTATCCGCTTTCACGATCAAATGTCCCACATCACGTGCGCTATGTTGAGTTTGAATCAATCCGTTATTCTTATCATCATTTGAATAGTTAGATATATAAGGAATAATATACCGGCTCTGTTCTCTTTTAATGAGTTGAAAAGAATCCTCCTTCAAAGCCTTCTCAAGAGAAAAGGGGTAAATGATCCCCACGATCAATCCAATGATGAGTATAAGCGTGATAAACGAAAGCCAAATTCGTTTTGTCAGTGTCCATTTAATCATGTTTAAGCCACAATCCTATATCCAGCACGATACAAGGTTTCCAACGTTAATCGAGGCAACTTCTTCCTGACTCTGCGCACAACATCATCTACAGCACGTGTCGAACCAACATAGCCATCGCCCCAAACAACGACAAGAATCTCGTCTCTCGTTTTTGCTATATTGATATTTTCTAATAGAAATAACACGACATCAAATTCTTTCATTGTCAGTTCAATTTCCTGCATTTCTTTATCGAGTACCTTGCGACGGTTGACATCAAATTTATAATCAGACACCTCGATATAATGAGATTTGAGCCCTTGACCATAAATTCTATGCAAGAGTTTTTTTGCTCGAATAACAAGCTCCTTTGGTAAAAAAGGCTTAGCCAAATAATCGTCACTTCCCATTTCAAGGCCTTGAATTTTATCAAGATCACGATCACGTGCTGAAATAAAAATGACCGGCTGCTCAGAGTTATTTTCCTTGACCTTTTGTATTAAATCAAATCCTGACATACCAGGAAGCATAATATCTATGATCCATAAATGAATACCTACATGAATATATTCCGATGCATCCTCAGCATTTGTAAAAAGGGTCACCTCCCATCCTTCCTTTTCTAAATAAAGCTTCAGAATCGATGCAAGCCTTTCCTCGTCCTCAACGAGAAGGATGTGAAAATTCAAATCGGACATCCTCTTCTCCCTTCCTTTCTTCATGTAAATTGATCTGCTCCATGCCTTGTATTGGAGCATTATCATGACAGGTGAGAAATAAAATCTGACGCCTTCCAGCGAGCTGACTTAATAATGCTAATGTGCGTTCTCTTCTTCTTTTATCAAAATTGACAAAACCATCATCTATCACTAACGGCAAGTGATAAGGGGCTTCGAAAATAGCAACCAACGCCAGCCGCAGGCATACATACAATTGTTCCTTAGTCCCTCGACTGAGCTGCTCTAAAGAAAAGCTTTGCCCACCAACATGATGCAATACAAAGGTTTCTTCATCCGTGTAAGATAGTTGTTGATAGTTCCCGTCGGTCAATTCTATCATGTATTCACCTGCTTGCTTAAGTACTTTTGGCAATCGTGTTGTACGATAGACTTCTTTTGCCTTGGATAACCATTCTGCCGCGGTTCTGAAAATTGCCCACTCCTTAGCTTTTTCTTTAAGCTGCTCACGGATTTCAACATCATCATGGATGCGCTCAGCATTAGCCGAAGATTCCTCCAATTGCTTAATCGCCGAACGCAGATCAGCTATTTGCTCTTGAACCTTACCAATCTCCTGCTTAACCTTATTTATTTTTTCAAGCAATGCGCCCTCTTCCGTATTGCCCCAATAATCATTTTCCATCCATTCAAAGCATTGCTCTCTTAAATCCTTTTGTGGAACAATGTGCTGAAGCTGAGACCACAAGGCCTCTTTCTGTTTTAAAAGTGCCTGTCGCTTCTCATGCACTTGCGCTAATCTCCCAAACGCTTGTTCATTGTCCACACCAGCAATTTGAAATAAGGTCGCGCATTCTTCATGATAGCGATGAAGCTTTTCTTCAATGACTTCCCACTGTTCCATCAGCTCTTGTAAACTATCAGCATAGTGATCCAGCTTGCCTCTATTTTCTTTATACAAAGTGAGTGTCTTCATCAGCTCAGGCAATGTCCGATCGGACTGATTAAGCATCTGCTTCAACATCGTGAAGCGCTCCTCAAACTCTTTGAAACGCTGACGGTATTGCTCTATTTGATCTTGCAAATGCTTGATTCTCAGGCGTCTCTCTTTAAGATTTTCAATCAGATCATACACTTCTAGTAGAACGGAGACATTCTCATTTATTGGAAAGTGATGTTCCTGCGCCCATTCCTGAATCTTTGCATAGGCGCTCTGGACTTGCTCTCCTAAATGCTCCCAACGCGCTATTAAGTCTTGGTAAGATGTTCTTTCTTCCTGCAAGTGCATGTGCAACAGCTCTACCTGCTCACGGCGTTTTTTTTCCAAGGTATAATCTTCCTCAATTTGGTCATCTTGCGAGGCTGTTTTCATAGCTTGCACCTTCTCCAATTGTTGATGCAATGCCTCACTATTCGACTCTTGCACGGAAAAATGCGCTTCTAAGGAACGGAATCCCAGCCAGATCACTAGTCCAATGCACAGACCCCCGCCAATGAGCAACCACCCAGTAAGGAGATTCCCAAATAATAATAGAAAAACACCAACAACACCCATCACACCAAAAAGACCTCCCGAGAGCAGTCGTTTGAAAAGTCGCAGGAACTTTTGCATGTGTTGTTGCCTCTGTACCATCTCCATCTGCGCTTCAAGCCTCGCTTGTTCTTGACTAAGACCATGACTACTCTGCACCTGTTTCACCGCAGCTTGCAGCTCTTCATAACGTTGATCAGAAAACAAGGATTTTTGATGGTATTCATGGGTTTCTTGAAAGTGGAAAATCTTATTCTCCTTCTCCTCAATCTCCACTTCTAACGCTTGATGGCGTTGCTGTAATCGCTCATATTCACCCAGTCTTTCCTTCAAATTTTGATTGATTTCCAGACCCGTTTCAATAGCATCTAAATGCCTTTCAACATCATGATCTCCCAGCCTTTGCGCTTGAATGTCATATTCTTTTTGTTCTAAATGAAGATTTTCTAACCTCATGCGATACTCTGATTCAAGCGTTTGTAAAAATTCTTCCTCTCGGCTCAAGCTGTATATCCTTTCTTCATTGATTAAAAATCTATAATCAATACTGAGCGCAGCTACCTTATCTTGGATGACTTCCAAACGATGTCTCAATCCAGCCTGCTCACCTTCTAATGTCACAATAGTGGCATGCCAATTTTCATAAGATTTCAGACCATTATCAGGAAAATGCTCAGCCAACACAGTCTCTTGAAGCTCCTTCATAATAGTGCGAAAATCAATCAAGAGCTTCTCACAAGCCTTATATTTCAAATAGTGTCCATATTTACGTTCCTCTATCTGCTGCTCATCACTCAACTGCTTAAGTCGATCTTCATTTTGAGCAAGCTCACTGTGCCAACGATTGTAGTCTTTGCGTTTTTCATTCCAAAGAAATAGCTCTTTGTCTACGCCCTCTAGTTCTATCAATAGCTTATTAATGGAGGGATTTTTCCCATTAGGTCTAAAAAGATCCTGAGCTTGCTTCTCAAAATTTGTTTCAATTTCAAAAATATTAGCACTTCCCATCATCCCGGTGCTAAATAAATAATGATTTAAGCGATCCGCCTTCAACCACTCAATTCCTCTCAAACCATCTAAGTTAAAGCTAAATATCGATTCATAAATATCTAAGGTATAGCCGCTTAACCACGTTTTCAAAGGCTTCTCATCTGTCACTTGTCCATCTGAAAAATAGAGGATTGCTCGCCCATCATTTTTATAACGATAGCGTTCAATAACGACCGTCCCTTGCTTTGGAACGTCCATCGTCAATGTCCCACCTAACTCAGTCCTTTCTGGTAACCCATCGAGGTAGGGGCGCATGTCAGAACGCTTAGGAAAGCCAAACAGCATTGTCTTAATAAAGGCCATCAACGTGGACTTCCCCGCCTCATTCGACCCATAAATAAATAGAAAAGGGTGCTGAGCAAGCATCTGCTTATAGTGCTGAAATCGACCGAAGCGCTCTATATATATCGATTGAATCTTCATGCTCTCATCCCCTTCCTTTATTCCATGAATATGTTTCTATGTAAGGTCTCCATGAGAAGGCGTTCAGCGGCATCGGCGATCTCTGCCTTCTCGTTCATCGTTAACGGCATTAAAAATCTTCGAGCCTGATGATGCGCATAGAGAGCATCTAAGTGCCCACCACTCATCACGCTTTCCTTTAATTGCATCAAATCACCAAGGAACTGTGAATCCTTTAGCTCTTGCTCCTCGTAATCGTTCATCAGCGCCGTATTCTGTATAGAATAGAGCCACACAAAGTTCTCTCTGTCATCTTCCATTTGCTGCAAAGCTTCTTGGAGTTCCTCCACGGTCTGAGGATCAGTCAGCTCTTCACCAAGCTGACCGTTGCCTGTCAATTCTAACCGGAGTAACACCCCAGAATCCTTATGGCGCACCTCTTCCTTTATTTTATCTAATTCACTGATCAATTCGTTCATTGTGATAAATTTTTCAATGTTCATCTTAACATGCTCCCACAAAATGTCCGCAACTGAAATAAATACTGTTTCACATCGCTTCTCCATCAATGTGACGATATAAAACCCCTTATCCCCTGTTTCCCGTGGAGAAAGACCTTGCAGTGCCCCCGAATAGATCACAGGAGGCTCCTGATGGAGCCACTGCTCACTATGGATGTGACCCAATGCCCAATAATCAAATTCTTTACTGAGAAGCTCCGAGATGCTAAATGGAGCATAGTGGTTTTGCTCGCTGTTGTCACGTACAGCGCCATGAAGAAGACCAATGTGATAATCCGCACCTGCTTTTTTATCATAGTGCGTAACAATATTCTCCTTAACATGACGTGTAGCATAGCTAAAGCCATACACATTCACCTTGACATCCTCTTTGATAAAGGACAGCATTTCGGGAGTTGCTCCAAATATATGAACATTTTCTGGAAAGGCAATAGAATGCCATTCTCCTTCCAAGGCATCATGATTTCCATGAATCATAAAGACATCGATGCCCGCCTCCTGTAGCTTTTGAAAGGCTGCCTTCAAGCGAACCTGCGCACGCAAGCTTCGGTTTTCTTCATCAAATATATCACCAGCAAGAAGGACAAAATGAACCTTATGCTGAATCGCTACACTCACCAATCTATCCAGAGCTGTGAATGTGCTTTTCCTGAGACGTTGCCGAATGGTTTCAGGAAGGTCAGCTTGTCCTTTAAAAGGATGATCCAAATGTAGGTCTGCAACATGCATGAATGTGACTGACAACGCACATTCACCTCTTCTCCATTTTTTTCTTTAGTTTATCATATTTTCACCATTAGGGTACATATGTTTGCAATGCATTCACTTTACGAAACCCTCCCCCTACAAGCCGTTTGACGAGAATAATGAATCACTACACTAGTCGCAACACCCAATAACTGAGAAGCTAGAGAACCACGAAAAATAAAAAAAGCAGGCAACTACCCGCTTTAAGGAATAAAAAAGAGAAGTTGATGAATCTCTTGAAAAATGTGAGACATCTTAGCTTAGAAAAACTGGTCAAGAAAAACCCCTTTGAAAGAGCTCCTCAAAGGGGTTAAACATATGATTTCATTTGTTTTCTAAAAACCTCTTTTAATGTATAAGCTACGCCATTCATATCATTCGAGCGTGTCACCCAATCAGCGTGCTGACGTACCGCCTTAGGTGCATTTTTCATCGCTACACCGAGACCAACCTTTTCAATCATTTCCAAATCATCGTAGGCATCACCAACAGCAACGATATCCAATAAGGAAATGCCGATGTGCTGTGCTAAGTGCAGTAGCCCATTATACTTAGAAGATTCCTTGCGGGTGAGAAGAAGACCCTGATCACCCACTTCTTTTACTTGAATATCGGAGAAAAAGTCTTGTAAAGACTGTAGCATCTCCTCCTTAGTATCTGTTGAACATTCAACTCTTACATCCGTCGCGTCATCTGCATTTTCACGTAAATAATCGCTCAAAGAATCAACATACGTCACAGGATAAAACAAAGGTTCATTGACACCAATCGTCATCTTAGCTAATAGATTAGCTTGTTTTGGATGATTGCTCACGGACATCTTTTCATTGGAGAAATGCACCTCACACTTGTAGGCTTCTAAAAACTCTACAAGCTGCAAGAGAGTGTCGTGCCTGATCTTACTCGTATAAATGGGACGGTCGATAGAAGAAGAGATGAAGGCACCATTATGTGTAATGATCGGATACTTTAATTTTAAAGCCTTCGCCACCTTCGCCGCTGAGTGAAAGTGCCGCTCCGTAACAAGCGTGACAGCTGCCCCCTTATCCATAGCAAATTGCACAGCTTCCTTTGTTTCACGATCAAGACGGTTGTTTGTTTTCAAAAGGGTGCCGTCGATGTCTAAAGCCAGTAAGCGATAAGCCAAGGTAATCCCCCTTTATTATTCAGAAATCGCTTTAAGGATTTCTGATTCAGTGTTTCTTGTTCAAACATATGAAGCAGGCTACCATTATAGAACAGCCCCGATGATGTACTTTTGCTTAATTAATCGCTTTCAGCAACTTCCTTCGCTTTCCGCGGGCAACGCTTTTGACGCACAGGATGTGTTAGCTTCGGCGTTGGCACACGGATGTGCCGAGCTTAGCCGAAGTTCCTTCGACACACAGGATGTGCTAGCTTCGGCGTTGGCACACGGATATGCCAAGTTTAGCCGAAGTTCCTTCGACACACAGGATGTGTTAGCTTCGGCGTTGGCACACGGATGTGCCGAGCTTAGCCGAAGTTCCTTATTCATTCATTATAGTGTCACAATAAGGATTTTCAGCTGTTGCTTTTCCCACAGGAGTCTTCGTAGGTTGCTTCCGCTAATGGTAGAATGGATTATATTTTTACAAGTGGATAGGGGGGAAAGATAGTCTCTTTCACTCCCATCCATTTGATAGTTAACAATGCCTTTTAATGTTCATACTTAACGAAGATTCTTGCCCCGTACCCCTTCAGATTAGTTATGTCCTAGTCTCACATATCTAAATTTTCAAATAATATTTTTTCATTATATAACACTTTTTAAATTCCTTCGAGATTTGTTATAGCGTTAATTTTTGATTGAATGAGAATTTACCTTCGATTAGCAGTTACATTCTCATTTTTATTTATGACAAAAATAGGCATGCTATTATTTACACAGTTTTATTTTATTGCTATGGTTATAAGAGTCGATGTCTCGTGTGTGCCGATCTGTTACCACTCATCTTACATGTACTTATGATGCTTAATTTTTCCTTTTTGCTTTATGTTCATGAAAATAGAGTGAAAAGGAAACCCTTTAAATAAAGGGGGATAGCACCATGAGCAAACAATCACATCGAGATAAAGATCTCAACTATCAGGGGCGTTCCGAATACTATTTGGACATTGACCGCATGATAAGTGAAGGAATGGCTGGAGGAACGGTCAATATCAAGTATGATCACCCTTCTGTTGATTACTATCATGAAATTGTTGAGCGTGAAGAACCTCCACGCAAATCATAAGCTTTTCCCCGCCTCGATCTCATGTGATCGAGGTGCATCATTTTGTTAATAAAGGAGTTATGATGATGCTTGAATCCTTAAAAGCTATTTATGGACATGCTTTCACATACTATAATCAGCAAGACCATGTGGACTCCTACTATTGGTTTCAAGACCAAGCGCACACCCAATTTGGCATTAAAAAGTCTGCCCTGACAAAAAAAGAACTACAACTCATGCAGCTTCACTATGCATCCATCGATCAATTTACTGCTCCAAAAAGCCCCGTACAACAAGCCTGGACAAACCTTTTATTTAACGAAACCGAAACCCCTACCATAGTACAAGATACCGCATCTTTAAAGTTTCCAGCTCATCCTATTTATATCCACTTTAGATCACCTCTCAATGACATTGCCGCTTTCGAGGAAGCGATGTCTGCTCTCTTTTCAGAAAGATCTGTTTTACTCTGGAAAGGCAATGAGACGATACTTATTCTCCCTAGTCCCTCAAAACTCATAATGGCTGAGGAAATCGTCGATCTTATGGCTACCGAATTTTTTGTCGATGTCACCGTCATGACCGGCGCTGTTTTTTACACCTCGAAAATGGCAAAGCTAAGTTATAAATGGCATCATCAGCTTTTTGAGCGTTTTTTACAGCTTGATCCTAGAAAACGCTTTACATCGCTTGATCATTTAATTCCTTTATTTTTATTAGACAACATGCCATCCGAAAAACCATCTCCTGATATGACCAATATCCTGTTTAAAAACATCCATCATGCATTAACAGAAGGAGGAAACGAACTTCGGGAAACATTGCTCACCTTTTTTGAACATAATATGAATGTTTCCACAGCCTCCAAGGCTCTTTACATTCATCGAAATAGCCTGCAATACCGCTTGGATAAATTTCATGAAAAGACAGATCTTGATCCTAAAATTTTTGTCGATGCAGCTATTATTTATATGGCTATATTAAAGTATAAGCTTGGGTAACCTGTCATATCTATACAATAATTTCTAAAATCTTTGTGCAGACTGTCCTCTTTTCCTCCTATATTAAATCGCTTACAATGATAGTATATTGAAAGCGAATTCAAGGGGGTTACAATATGTCTGGTATTGTAATGAAGGGCATTGATAAAGTCTATGACAAAGCTGAAACAAAATCAGTAGATAATTTTAACCTTGATATCAAAGACAAAGAATTCATCGTCTTTGTGGGTCCATCAGGGTGCGGAAAATCAACAACACTTCGCATGATTGCAGGTCTAGAAGATATTACAGCCGGTGAGCTTTACATCGGAGATCGCATCGTCAATGACGTCGCACCAAAGGATCGTGACATCGCGATGGTTTTTCAAAACTATGCGCTCTATCCTCATATGAGTGTTTATGACAATATGGCATTTGGACTCAAGCTTCGCAAGTTCAAAAAAGAGGACATTGAAAAGCGTGTCCAAAATGCTGCTAAGATTCTTGGTATTGATACGTTTCTTGACCGTAAACCTAAAGCGCTTTCTGGTGGTCAAAGACAGCGTGTTGCGCTGGGACGAGCGATCGTCCGTGATCCTCAAGTGTTCCTCATGGATGAACCCTTGTCAAACCTTGATGCAAAGCTTCGTGTGCAAATGCGCGCTGAATTAACAAAGCTTCATCAGCGCCTTCAAACCACTACCATTTATGTAACACACGATCAAACGGAAGCCATGACAATGGCAACACGCATCGTTGTCATGAAGGACGGCATCATCCAACAAGTCGGCACACCAAAAGATGTTTATGATCTTCCTGAAAATATCTTTGTAGCTGGTTTCATGGGATCACCAGCCATGAACTTTTTAAAAATACGACTTGAAGATGGCAAAGCCATCACTGGAGACAAGACCTTTAAAATCCCCGAAGGTAAAATGAAATTGTTGCGCAAACATGGCTATGTTAACAAAGAAGTTATCCTTGGCGTTCGACCCGAGGATATTCATGATGAACCTCTTTTCATCGAAGCATCCCAAGATACCACTTTCGACGCAACCATTGAAGTCGCAGAGTTGATGGGAGCGGAAATCTTCCTATACTCAAGCATTGGCGAAGATCAATTTGTTGCCCGTGTCGATTCTCGTACAGAGGCTAGCAGTGGTAAAACCATCACTTTAGCTCTTGACATGAATAAAGCACACTTCTTTGATCCAGAAACTGAATTACGCATTCAGTAACAGCCTATAATTTTTTTGAAAGGTAGCTACTCTAGAATCGCTGTCATCATTATCAAAAGAGGCTGGAACAGAACCCAAGTATGAAAAGAGTGGTACTTACCAATACATTTTGGTAAGTCCACTCTTTTTTTCGACGCACAGGACGTGCTAGCTTTGACATTAGCACACGGATATGCCAAAGTTAGCCAAGTTCCTTATTAAACGCTTTCTTGCGGGGTCTTCGGACACGTGCTATTCCCACAGGAATCTTGTTTCTTTTGCTCTTGCCTACTTAAACGTTGTGAATGTCCGCTCCAGAACGCTTGCTTTCCGCGGGCACGGCCTTAGCCTCCTCAGAAAGCACTAAATGCTTTCTTGCGGGGTCTTCGGACACGTGCTGTTCTCGCAGGAGTCTCACTTCTTTCGCTCTCATCCACTTCAGTACTAATAGTGCCTCTATGAAAACAAACGAAAAGGACCAGTCAATTTTCAATGATACAAACATAAAAATGAACGGAAGCAACCTACGAAAGCGAGTGTTCTAGAGCTTACGGTCAGTCCGTACGCTCAAGCCGGAGACCTTGCTATCAATTTTTATGTGTATTGAATCAGTACGGTCTATAGACATAGGGATCTTTGGGTGCCTTAATTACATGCCATTTCGTGACATTTAAAACAGGAATCGTTTGTTGAAATGGCTGATAGAAAACCGTCGACATGGTTCCTTGCACCTGTAGCCAATCGTCATCCTTATAATTAACATTTTCAGGGAATTTCAACATCATACCGAATACACCAGCATCTGCAATACAATGAATGATCCCAAAGCGGAAGAGAAAGAGCTGATTTTTCGATGTGGCATCCCCGTGGTAAGCAAATCCCCTCATCGAAATAGTCTTATTCGTAAAATCACCTGGAAAATTATAAACTGTCTCTAACCCACGTAAATAATTACCATCATTCAAAGCTAAAATATTTCCCGAATCGTATTTTTTTCGATCAGAAACACTCATCTTCTCGTATGCATCGGCACTATAATATAAACGCGTATTGGGTCTTAGAATCCCATGATTGGCATAGGGATCCTTATCGTTATCAATCTCAGCAAAATGAAAGCCTTTAGCCTTAACTATATTAGAATTCAATGTCGCAATTGGCAGAAAAATCCCTGTGATCAATGGTAGGAGTAACAATCCATACACGAGAAACTTCTTCCAAATTGTGTTCTCGTCATGAGAGTGGTCATGTCCATGATGGTCGTGGTGATGCTCTTCTTCTTTTTTGTCTTTTTTCCCCTGCATATTCCATTTAATCAACTGATAAATGGACATAAATGCAAAGATAAAAATCATGATAAACGTCAGATAAGCATATCTCATATTAATATACTTGCTGATATCACCAGTGGCATGAAGATGAAAAAGCAGGTACATAAAACCAAATAAAATGATAAAACGTATCATTCACTGTCCCTCCTCATATAAATAGGGATCCAAATAATGATCCAACAAACACAACAACAGTAATAGATGCTATTAAAGTAAACACAAAACGCTTTTTAAACGTACTGAGCATCATGATTAAGTTCTTAATATCGACCATCGCACCAAAAACGAGGAAAGCTGTTAACGACCCCGTAGCAAAAGTGCCACGGAAGGAAGAAGCAATAAAGGCATCAGCTTCTGAACAAAGCGACAGCAAAAAGGCGAGTAACATCATGACCAAAATAGATGTTGCAACTGTGTGTCCCAAGAATGATAATGTACTCGTCTTTACAAAGACCTGCATGGATGCAGCGATAAAAGCTCCTATAACTAAAAATTTACCCACGGAAAAAAATTCATCCAACGCATGATTAATCATTTCCTTCACTTTTTCCATAGTCGTCATGCTATGAAGATGCTCATGATCATGATGGTGATGGTGCTTCTTTTTATTAACCTGACTCTGAGCCTTCTGAGCTTTCTTATTAATAAATTCACGTAATTGGTCATCATTAAATAAATAAGAAATCACTAATCCAACAATGAAGGCAACAACGATGGCTAAAGAACAGCGACGAATCACCATTTCCCAGCTGTTCCCAAAGGCCACATAAGTCGCAAAAATAACAATGGGATTGATAATCGGTCCCGTTAACATAAAAGCGATCGCAGCGTGCAAAGGAACTTTTTTTCTGACCAATCCCTCTGTAATGGGAACAATCCCACATTCACACGCCGGAAACAATGAGCCCATGCATGTCCCCAACAAGATAGAAAAAAATCTATTTTTGGGAATAAATTTAGCGATCATCTCTTCAGTAATGAAAATTTGAATAATGGCTGAGATAAAAACACCTACAACAATGAAGGGGACAGCTTCAATAACAAGGCTAATAAATATCGAATTTAATTGCAACAACGATTGAACCATGCCTACCTACCCCTTCATTTAATAATAATGCTAATAATGATTTTAGAAATGCGCTCATTCTCCCACACTCACGTTGATTAATAACTATAGCAAGTTCTGAATATAGTTTTTAAGATAAATACAAATAATTACCAACTCAATCATAAACTTAGTAAATTATAAATATACCAAAACAAACGATTGAAATTCCTTTACATTTTGTTATAATAAATGAGTTGCAGAGTATCTTTCAATACTTTTATAGCAATGTGGTATTTTTTACACAATCCACTTAATATAAACCTTAACCGATTAAGGTTGTAAATCAAGGGAATACAATTAATTAATTAAGAGTGTAAATTTAGGAGGTAAAGCTATGACTCCCACTAAAATGTTAAACAAATGGTTGAACAAACCTTATGCATTTTATTTTATAGCAGTCGTGCTACTTTGGATTAAAACCTATGTTGTTTACAGAGAAGAATTCATGCTCGGGATCAGCAATAATCTGCAAAAGTTTTTGCTCTTCGCCAACCCGATCAGTTCAACGCTGTTCTTTTTAGGTTTCGCCTTGTTCTTTAAAGGTAAGTTGCAAATATGGCTCATCTTGGTCATCGATTTTATTCTTTCCTTTTTGCTTTACGCTAACGTTGTCTACTACCGATTTTTTAACGACTTCATCACCCTTCCAGTGCTGTCAGAGACCAAAAACTTTGGACAAATCGGTGGTAGTGCGAAAGCTAATATGCATTGGGGAGATATTTTTTATTTCCTTGACATCATCATTCTGCTCGTCTTGATTCTGTCAAAAGTTATTAAGGGACAAAGTCGTGTTCAGCGCCGCGGTGTTTTTTCCGTTTTTGTGTTTGCCATCATGATCTTTTGTGCAAACCTTGGTCTAGCTGAAGGAGATCGTCCACAGTTGCTTTCAAGAACCTTTGACCGCAACTATCTCGTTAAATATCTCGGTATTGATAATTTCTCAATCTATGACATCATTACAAGCATTCGTTCTGATACACAAAGAGTTTTCGCTGACAGCAGTGATCTAGCCGATGTTGAAAACTTTACAAAATCCAACTATACACCGCCAGATCCTAAACTCTTTGGAAAAGAAAAAAACATGAACGTCATCTACATTTCAATGGAATCTCTTGAAACCTTTGCACTGAATAGAACCATTGATGGTAAAGAAGTCACGCCATTTTTAGACAATTTGGAGCATAATCCCAATACATTCTATTTCCCTAACTTTTTCCACCAAGTAGGAGAAGGGAAGACCTCTGACGCTGAATTTATGATGGATAACGATTTATTCCCATTAGGACAAGGTGCGGTATTTACACAAAAAGCAGACAACACCTATCAAGCTCAACCACAAATTCTCGTCAACCATGGCTACACAACAGCAGCGCTCCATGGAAACTATAAAACCTTTTGGAATCGTGACGAAATGTATAAAGCACTCGGAATCCAAAAATTCTTTGATGCCGATTACTATGACATGAAGCCGCAAAATGTTCTTAACTATGGTATGAAGGATAAACCGATGATCAAGGAATCTATGAAATATCTAGAAAATCTACCGCAACCTTTTGAAAGTAAAATCATTCAGTTATCCAATCACTTCCCATTCGAGTTAACTAAGAACGATATTGACTTTCCTGATGCTGGTACGAGTGATAAAATCGTCAATCAGTATTTTCAAACGGCGCATTATATGGATCAATCATTGCAAGAGCTCTTTGATTATATGAAAAAAGACGGTCTCTCTAAAAACACAATGCTCGTCATGTATGGTGATCACTATGGCATTTCAACCAACCATAATGCTGGCATGCAGCAAATCCTAGGTCAAAAAATTACTCCTTATGAAAATGCACAATTACAACGCGTGCCGCTCTTTATCTACGCTCCAGGTATGAAGGGACATATCGACAAAACCTATGGCGGTGAAATTGATGTCAGACCTACTGTCCTTAACCTATTGGGTATCGATCAAAAAAATTATATTTCCTTTGGGTCTGACCTACTTTCACCTCAGCATCGCCAAATCGTTCCATTCCGTAACGGCGATGTCGTGACACCTAAATATTCCAGCGTTAGTGGTAAATGTTATGCTAATCCAACTGGACAGCTCGTCAGCAAAACATTATGTAAAAGTTATGTCAACTTTGGACAGCAAGCCTTAAATCTTTCAGATAAAGTCGTTTATGGCGACCTGTTGCGGTTTCATAACGTTCCAGGTTTTACACAGCCCGATAGAACAAAAATCGACTATACAACTGATCAGACAGCAGGCATGAACATTCCTAAATCAGAGCAAACACTGTCCATTGGTCATAAAGTGAAAACGTCGGGCGCCAATTAATTGAAATAATATAAAAATAGAGACATACTCGAACGAAGCGTCATCAAAATTCCCAAAGAACGCAAAGGGATTTTGACGAAGCGCTTCGTTTTTTTATGTAGAAATATTTATTTTTTTAGGAAAAATAGGGAGTATAAAGCATAAATCAAAATCTGAAGACATATTCATAAATTTCTAAGCAGAAGACTGTGATTTTATTATAGTTGCATAATCAAAAACAGAAACGCCTACGGGCACAGCACGAGTCTGAAGACCCCACGTGATTGCCACTGATCAGGAAAAACATTAAATTACTAATCTAGATACTTATTTAAGAAGCTGTTCACCATATTGGTTTATTTTTTGCAAATTAATATCCTGAACTTGTCGATCACTAATATGATACTTTTGTTTTAATTGAATAATTCTACTAACACTTTGATCAATTCTTGATTCTGGTATCTCTCCATTTTCAACCGCTGTTTTTATTGCCTGTATTGTGGCTACGATCTCATTATAATCATGCGCCACTAAAATAATGTCACTACCTGCTCGCACCGATTGGACCGCTGCTTTACCAATAGTAAAATAATTCGTTATCGCCTTCATTGTCATATCGTCCGTCATGACCACACCATGAAAGCCGAGCTGCTTTCTTAGAAGATCAGTCATAATATAGTTTGACATAGAGGACGGATAAGTCGCATCAAGCTGCGGTAATAAAATATGAGCAACCATGACAACATCAGCCCCATTATGAATGGCCTGTTCAAATGGAATCAATTCCAGCCTTTTAAGATCTGCAAGGCTTTTATTAACCTTAGGGAGATTCAAATGCGAATCAACAGACGTATCGCCATGACCCGGAAAATGCTTGACAACAGAAATGATATGCTGTGATTGAATGCCTTCCATTGTCTTCGTTCCCAATTGACTGACAATGCTGGCGTTGTTTCCAAATGATCGATCTCCAATAACCGGGTTGTTAGGATTACTATTGACATCAAGTACTGGAGCAAAATCAAGATTCAGACCAAATGCGTTAAGCTCCTCTCCTAACAAGGTTCCGATCTTATATGAAAGTTGAGGATTATTCATCGCACCCAGCCTAGCATTTGTCGGTGTATCAATTAAACCTGGTAATCTAAAAACCTTCCCCCCTTCCTGGTCTACTCCTAACAAAAGTGGTAAACGATTATGAGCATTTGCCAACTTGATTTCATTTAACAGCCGAATAGATTGTTGGGGGTTTACAAAGTTATTTGAGTAAAAAATCATACCACCTATATGGTATTGATTGATTAAATTTTTTGTATTGGCTGAGAGGCTAGTATCTGCCGTCCCAGCAAAAATCATTTGACCAATCTTTTCATCTAGGCTCATATCGCTTACCTTGGCAACATGGTTACTAGAACTATCTTCTACACTGTTAGAGTTTGTGACTACAGACACATGATCCACGCTAGGATTAGGTACGCTATCGGTTGGTTTAGGTAAAACCCATTTTAAATCATAAACATCATTAACAGCATAGACAAGGATAATTTGGTCAGTTGTCTTATCTTTATAATAATGAACCTCATCTGGTTCCCCTTTTACTTTCTTAATATCCGCTAAGTGTATGTTTTGTAATGACGGATCAAAGGATCTAACATCAAAAACAAGTTGGTTTTGATAGCCAACCGCCGCCTTGCGATCAGGGTAATCGACATAAGAACCCTCTTCCGTGTTCGTTGTTTGTTCCGTTTCATTCCACATTTGCTTTACCGTTTGCATTTTGGTTTGTCCAGCAGTAAAAGGTACATGCGGTATCTTGCCTTTTTCAGATTCTGAAAAAATAGTACTTACTAATGTAGCAGGATTCACCTCGGGCTTTTGCGATGATGCTTCCTCTGGTTTTTGCGGTAATTCTTTCTCCGGCTTTTGCGATAGTTCTTTCTCTGGAGAGTGGGTTTGATTAGTGGAAGCTTTCTCTTGATGCTCTCCCCCACTTCTCATTCCAAAAAACACACCAATAGCTATTGCGACTATAAAAGCAATAAGTACGTATATAAATTTTTTCAACATGACAATTCCTCCAACTAGAGATGTTTTTTGAATAATCTGTTATTTTCTAGTTCCAGTTGCTTGCTTCTCAACTATGTCGTAGGCATCTCAGTTTAACACGGGCTTTCCAACACTGTAAGGAATCTCTCATCACAAAAGTTCAAAACGACCTAATGGTTACACAGAAAGTTATATTGACAGCGTTAAGGAAATTCTAATATGAGAGCACTCTTTAGTCAAAATAGATTTCTTCACAAAATTGTACCTGATAGACGAATATTGATCAACTTGTAACCATAAATAAAAAAATCTCTTAGCTCACTCATTTATAAACCTCAGCTTTACAAATATAATCTATCAGTGTTCCTAACTAAAAGATTTTTTAACAATCAACTCGCAGTAAAATTCATCAAGGTTTTTTATGACGTTTATTATTTATTTTGGTATCAATTTTTCTTACTATATAAACATAAGGTCTGTTAATGTGTGGGTGAGATTGTAAAAATGAACTCACTAGACTCACTAGCATCATTTATAGAACAAATAGAAAGGTGATCGGAAGAATGAGGATTAAGACAACCCCCTTTAAATCTTGGAAGAACAACATAAAGCGAGGAAGTAACATTTACGCTTAAAATCCCATCTCGGGTAAGAAACTAGTTCACCCTATTGCCCGAATCTTTATATAAAAGACTCGGGTTACATGAGTCATCACTATATAACAAGGTTAAGTGTGCAACAACAAGACCCCTTCAAGATAAGGTCTTGTTAGCAACAGATTTTTATACAGTGTACGACTGTCCTTCTGCATCAATCGAGTGAACGACATTGATGTGTTTATTTGTCAATCCTTCTTTGCTCACAGTCCATCATGCAAAGCAAAGAGCTTGACTTTTCCAAAAGGGTAGTAACGAAGATCAACCTTACCGACTACCTGCTTCATATCGACAAAACCAAAGTAACGACTATCTTCACTAACCCGACGATTATCACCCATCACCCAAAGCTTACCCTGTGGTACCGTTGTTCGACCAGTCACGTCCTTAAGAGTAAAATCCTGAGTCAACTGTCCCGTCGTTAAAGCCTTCTTATAACGATCTAAATAAGGCTCCTTCACTTGATGCCCATTGACATAAAGCGTATCCTTTTTATAAACAATCGTATCTCCAGGCAAGCCAATGATTCGCTTGATATAATCATCCGTTTTAGTAGCATGGAAGACGATGACATCATACCGCTTTGGCTTTGTAATATTGTAATCTATTTTATTTACAATAAGACGATTCCCATCTTGAAAGGTTGGTTGCATTGATTTTCCCTCTACAACATAATTTCCAAACAAAAAATGCCTGACAACCAGCGCAATGATGAGAGCTAATACGATCGTCTTAATCCAACTCCAAGCTTCCCCTTTTTTCATATACCTTCCTCCAAGCCACTTTATTATCAACAGCATACCTTATTTACATATAAATTATTCGTCTATTAAATTGTTTATTGGACTTCCCTATCATTTTTTCTGACGTGCTTACTACCACTCTTAATTAAAAACTCTTTAACCGTGAGTGAAAAATTTGAAAAACATATTGTTATCATACCACATTCATGATCAAGTACGTCTTTTTTTATAAAAAATAGTTTATCCTTGCTATGAATTATTTAATAAACAAAAGTATGCTTTACAAAAGCCTTTAGATTTTTTGTACGTTTAATCTATCTTTAGGTATATGAACATTTGGAAACGCAGGATTCCCGACCCTGTTTATAATAATAGAGCCGATCACAATGAGCTTCTTACATTAAATTGTTAACTTAATTCGTGTTCCAGAAGGATCCTGAGTAAAAATCTCCCCTCCTTTTTCTTCAATAAAAGCTTCCATATGCTGAAGCTGTTCGATCACATGTAATCTACTAGCTTCGTCTGGATATACCAACGTCATCCATTTCAATCCAACACTGTTTTCATCTGGTGCGGGCACACCGACGCCATTCCACACATTGATTCCAATATGGTGATGATAGCCTCCTGTCGAAAGAAAAAGTGCCTGATTGCCATAATGACTGACAATCTGAAATCCTAAACCATCACAATAAAAATGTTTAGCAGTCTCCAAATTTGCAACATGTAAATGGATATGACCCATTAGCGTATCGCTCGGAAGCTCGGTTAAGTTTATGCCATCGCTATCTTCTAAAAGACCTTCCATATCTAAGGCGTTGGTCTCCATGACCACTTGTCCACCCTTCCACTTCCACATATCAGCGGACCGATCAGCATAAATCTCCATACCATTGCCATCTGGATCAGATAAATACAGAGCCTCACTCACCAAATGATCCGACGCACCCTCAAGCGGATAATGGACTTTAAGAAGACGTAAAAACATTTGTGCCAAGGCTTTACGATCAGGGAGAAGCAATGCAAAATGATACAATCCAGCTCGTCGCGGCTGCTTAGGTAAAACATGCTCTGGAGCTTCTAAGGTAATGAGGGCGTGCTGTCCGTCAATGGTCACCCGTGCACAGTGCTGACTCTTTTCCAAAAGACGAAACCCGATAATATTTTGATAAAAATCAACTGATTTCTCAATATCTGTGACGAGCAAACGGATATCACCCACCACTATATTTGGTTTTTGATGAAAAGACATCGATCGACCTCCTCCACATCTGATAACCTATCATAATTAAAGTTACAGACAAAGCTGAATTAAGTATAAGAGGCAGTTTTCCTTCTGTCAATTCAAGTATTTTAAGGAGTAGATTGAGAGAATACCTAGAGTTAATCATTTTTTAAAACGTCTCTTCCATATGTATATCCTTCTTCCCTCGGACATCATGCGCTTAAACACCGCATTCACAGCTTCCCATCTCTTATTCATATGCCCACCTATTTCCTACAAATCCGGCTTTACAAAAATTGATGATAAGGTTAACATAATTCTATCCGAGCACTTCGAGCAACCGAGTGTCGTCTTGTAAAAAAATCTTACTATCATAGAATTGCTTACCATTCCAACAACACTCCCTCTAGACAACTCATCTACCCCTTCGAGGGCATAAATGAGATCTCTGTAGTCTATTTTCATTCTTATAAGAGGAGATACGAGAAGGTGTCTATTTTGTTTGATCGTTTTAAAGTTGTGAACCTGAGCCCATCACGAATTATTATACTCATCTATATCGTCATGATCTTAATTGGAACGCTTTTATTCAAGCTACCATTTGCAACAATACATGGATTATCCTTTTTGAACGCTCTATTTACAGCAACCTCTGCCATGACCGTAACAGGACTTTCTGTTGTCAATACAGCAGGAACCTTTACACTTTTTGGGCAAATCATCATTTTGCTTTTAATTCAAATGGGTGGCCTGGGAATCATGACTTTTGCCATGTTCTTTTTTATACTTTTAGGGCGAAAAATTGGGCTTAAACAACGTATTTTAATGCAACAATCGATGAACAACCAAACTCAAATAGGCGGCATTATCTATCTTGCCAAACGCTTACTTTTTTATTCCATTATCATAGAGCTTATTGGTACTTTCTTCCTTGTTTTGCGTTGGGGACCAGAAATGGGATGGTTAAAAGGTCTCTATATAGCATTCTTTCATTCAGTATCCGCCTTTAATAATGCCGGTTATTCAACTTGGACAGATGGTCTCAACCGCTTTGTTGGTGATCCTACTGTCAATATCGTCATCACCTTCCTGTTCATGATTGGCGGAATTGGCTTTACCGTCCTCATTGATGTTTGGTCTAAAAAGCGTTTTAAATTGTTAAGCCTGCAGTCGAAGATAATGATTGTTGGATCATTAATTATCAATTTGATTTCAATCCTTGCGGTATTTATCCTTGAATATTCTAATCCGCATACGCTTGGTTCCTTATCTTTTCATGATAAGGTTTGGGCATCTTATTTCCAAGGAACCATACCTAGAACCTCTGGTTTTAGTACAATAAGTATCGGAAGCTTGCATCACCCCACTCTGTTACTCATATGCCTCCTCATGTTTATTGGTGACGGAAGCGTATCGACAGGTGGTGGAATTAAGTTAACAACATTCATTACCGTGCTTCTTTTCGTCGTGTACTGTCTTAGAGGAAAATCAGACATAGTCATATTTAAACGGACAATTCCACAATCAACAATTATACGCGCACTAGCCATTACCTTTTTCTCTGGTGGTGTGATCTTTATCGCAATGTTGATTTTAAACATGACAGAAAAAGCCCCCTTTCTCGAAATCATGTTCGAAACCGTATCAGCTTTTAGTACAGTTGGAGCCTCCATGGGTCTCACCCCTCACTTATCACTTATTGGGAGGATCGTTATCATCCTTGTCATGCTCATTGGTAAGCTTGGTCCGTTGACACTTGCCTTCTCCTTCTCACGACAACAAACAACCTTAATCCGTCACCCAAAAGAAAACATTTTAACGGGATGATTAAAAGAGACTGGAACAAAACCCAGTCAGTGAAAAAAGTGGCACTCGCCAATACATGTTGGTGAGTCCACTCTTTTTTCGATGTGTCAACACCGAAGCTAGAACCTCCTGTGCGTCAGAAGCGTTGCACGCGGAAAGCGACGTAGGTTGCTGGAGAGGATTTATGAGTATTGATTAAGTTTTTCATACTACCTGTAACCTTCATCATAATGCTCATTGCTCTCATCCATGATAAAAAACAGACCCCAAAAATAGGGTCCGCACTTTTATCACTATGGATTATACCTTTCGCACATTAGCAGCTTGCGGCCCACGCTCTCCTTCTTCTATATCAAAGGTCACTGCTTGACCCTCATCTAACGTTTTGAACCCTTCATCCTCAATAGATGAAAAGTGAACAAAGACATCTTCACTTTCTGCACGTTCAATAAATCCATAGCCCTTCTCACTGTCAAACCATTTCACTTTACCTTGTTCCATTTTATTGCCTCCTAGCATTAAACCAGCTAAACATATCTTGAATCACTCTATCTAGTGTAACCAGTAAAAAAAGTTTTAAACATGAACGGTCATCATCATGCTAAAAGGCACCTTCCATTACTCGATGCATGTTCTTTTCACACTCACTCCATCATAGCTAACTATCACCTGATGACCCTCAACACATGTTTTCAGGCTCACACTCGAACCCCATAGCTCATAAAGATATTGCAGCACCTTTTCCAAATCGTTCAGCTCCAGTTCGACTCCATCAAAGTGATGCTTCAAACACAATTCCTCTTCACGCTGCCCGTCACTATCAATCACAACAATGTAAGGATGCCCCCCATGTAGCCGTGAATGGATGAGCTCGTCACGAATAGCAACGAATTCCTTAGAAGTAATCTTTAATTCATCCCCGACCTTTGTATACATAAAGAGATCCTCACTAGCGACTATATCAGCAGTCAGATAATTGCGTATAAAAGAAATATCCGACTCTAACTCACGTACCTCAAATAGCTTAGCACGACCTGAATAGGCTCTCATGCCAAGTCCCTGTCCCTCCTCAGATAGCTGATCATAGCGCTTTTCAATACCCTCCAAGATTTTTAATCCCAATCTATAAACATTCAAATGCTTATGCCAAGGCTGAACGATAGTAGCATGCAACTTGGCAAATTCAATCGCTTCATCAGTGGTCAAATCCAGTTCTCTCATAATCCGAGCACTCCAATAAGACGCCCAACCTTCATTCATGATTTTCGTCTCCAGCTGCGGCCAAAAATAAAGCATTTCTTCTCGAAGCATAGCAAGAATATCACGTTGCCAATCAGTAAGAACAGGACTGTGATCATGGATAAATTTTAATAAATCTGTCTCAGCCTTTTGAGTTTTTTTGTGTGTGGTGGACTCCGGTAGAGCAGGGCTAGATGTAGAGGCTAACGTCAGATCGTCATGAAAATTTTCCTTATAGGTCTCTGCATGATCCGCTTGTCTTTTAGGTAGAGGAAGCTTAAGTCCAGGATCAATATATTCATTGATGGAGAGCACCGCATTGATAAAATGCTCAACTGCCTCTTGACCATTCCTCTGTTCATACTCTCGAATCCTTCTAGAGGTCACGCCCATGCTTTCTACCATGTCCCGTCGTGTATAGGAGAAGCAACGATTATTCTTAAAAAAATCACTATGCGCTAACACATGGGCAACAATCATTTTATTTTGTATCAGGCTATTTGTATTCAATAAATAGGCATAACAAGGATCAGAGTTAATGACAAGTTCATAAATCTTGCCCAAACCAAAATCATATTGTAGCTTCATCTTTTGATACTGCTTCCCAAAGCTCCAATGAGAAAAGCGTGTTGGCATCGCATAGGCACCAAAAGCATAAATCGTATCGACAGGACACATCTCATAGCGCATAGAATAAAAATCCAGACCAAATCCCGAAGCTATCTCAGTAATCTCCTCTATGGCACGCTCAAAAGCCTTTGTTTCCAAAGTCTGCATCGGTTCATACCCCTTTCACACGGATACTTTATGCCATTGTATGTTGTTTAAACCTGTTGAATGAAACCGGATTTCAAACAACAGTCATCTGTAAAATAACCGGGAACAACAATGGCACTGACATTTTCATGAACATGTCGCCCTTTAACAACAGCAGCGGCCGCACGTAAATCACTTAACCGAGCATTCGTGCAGGAACCAATAAAAACGTGGTCAATAACAATAGACGTCATCGGTACTCCTGCTTCAAGATCCATATAGTCTAAAGCTTGGCGGACAGCTGAACTGTCTGCTGGTCTTGAATATTCTTTTGTAAGAGCTATAGTTGCAGGACTTTCGTGTGAACGTAGCTCCTTTTAGCCCGAGTTTTTTCATGAGACGTTGAATTTTCTTGTGATTGACTTGCCATCCCTTGTTTTTTAAATCTAAGTGAATACGGCGACACCCGTAATTGCCATCATTGGCATCAAAAATGGTTTGAATACACACTTCTAATGCTTGATCAGGATCGGGCTTTCTGCATCGTTTTTATATGATAATGGTAAGAGGACTCCGGCAACCCTACT